>Ga0098045_1000060_pt1 | contig 47373 bp, 69 predicted proteins | sample 11_taG_FD_77071 | JGI IMG/M metagenome (GOLD analysis project Ga0098045, IMG submission 77071) | Marine viral communities from the Subarctic Pacific Ocean - 11_ETSP_OMZ_AT15265 metaG | ecosystem: Environmental > Aquatic > Marine > Oceanic | place: Pacific Ocean | collected 2015-01-16 | reverse complement strand
GAGATATAATAAGGCTCCAAATCTCAACGAACCCATTCATGTCGGGCGACCTATTCTCGGCGGAAAACACGGCACGAAGTTATGACTTCGGCACTGTTTCGGGAGTTACTACTGCCTTCTTGATGGCTGGCGACCGTGTGTTTTTCAGTGTTAGATGCTTTGGCTCAACCTACGAAGTCGGTGGGTTTATTCCCGGCCCACAGGGAAGACACAAAGTACGAACATTCCTTGACATAAGGAGGCTTGAATGATGACGAGATGTGCATATTTAGACGGATGGTTCGACGCTAAATCGAAAGAACTTGACAAAGAAGAAAAGAAGCAAAAGAAAGACTTGATAACAGGTGAGAAAAGTGAGTAAAAGAAAAGGTAAAATTGTGTATCAACCACCGGAAAGATGCTATACGAATGTCAACATTGAAGAGACACCACATGGCTATCGTCTATTTAGAGACGGCGAGGAGCGTCACTTTACAGTGATTCCCCTTTCAAAAGCAGTGTCTATTGACTACAAAGGTGAATAAAATGAATGAATACGCATTAGCCGGTGGAATCGCTTTGTTTGCGATTGGATTTGGCCTAACAAAAGGAAAGCAAATACACGCACAATGGAAACAAGCATTAGTCGATGGCGAAATCAGTCTTGATGAAGCCATTGGACTTGCGACTTCCATTGACCAACTTGTCGAAGAGGCAGAAAGTCTTCCCTCCCTTTCTGCTATGAAGAGGATGAAGAAAAATGACTTGGCTGAACTATGTGTTAAGCATGGTGTCGACGCAGAAGGCACAAAGGCGATTCTTATTGATAATCTAAAAGGTGCATTAGAATGAGTCACGCTTATTGCGAAGTCGCTGATGTGGGTTCCCGCATTGGTCTCGATAGTTCACAGCGAACACGCGCTGAAAGTCGTATTGAGAACTGTATTCGCAGAGCCGCTATTCAAATTGACCAATGCTTTTTGGACTACGGACGAGATGAGCCGAGCAAAGAATCGCAAGCAAGCACACTCGATGGAGCAATAACCGTAGGCGCAACTACAATCACACTTAATGATGCTTCGTCGTTTAGCAGTTCGGGTAGTGGTAATATCGCAGGCGATTCATTTTCTTGGACGGGCAAATCATCCAATGACCTTACAGGCTGTACGGGTATTTCTTTCACTCACACTAACAATAGCAAAGTGCAAGAAGGAATGTATGCTCATGTCGTTAAAGAAATCTGTGCTGATATGGCCGCAGGACTTTATCTCGAAGACGAAGCCACTTTGCAAAACAGTGGTAATTTGCGAGGAAGTAGCCTCTTAGATAGAGGCAAGCACTGTCTTGTCCGTCTTGCTCATCTTGGACAGGTGTGATTATGGCTGTTGTAAGGGGGCAACTCCGATATGGTTGGGGTGGTCCTCGACAAGTCGGACAGAAAGGTGGTCCGAGAAGGTATGGCAACACTACATACGGAGACGGGTACTCGTTATTCAAAGGAAGGAGAGACAGTTCTTACGGTGCTATTCAATCGCAATTCCGTATTGATTGGGATGCAGAGAATTACAAACGAGCCTTAGATTCAGTAGGGATTAACGGAGACCAGTATGTCCGTGATTTGCTTAAGACTTATGCAGAAGGAGCAGTTCACGAAGCGAGAGAAAACCTTTACGATATGGCAGGTGCTTTGCGAAGAGAAATGATTCCTGCAACAGGAGCAAGAAACATTTACTCAAGAGTAGCAATGTCACTTAGGGTCGATGAAGTTCCCGGTAGCCCTGCTTTGCGAATCCACACAGGAGACAACATTAAGCAGGCTCCATTTGGACAAATAGGTTCAAGAGGAGGATTTCTTTCAAGAATAGTGTCGACGGGATATGGTCCTTATGAATACGCCAAAGACCTTCCTGCACTGGTTAAGTCTTCTGTTAGTAATTATATGAAAACAGGGAATACTGAAGGTTCTTCTTACGGTATGTCGCAAAAAGGAGTGCATCCCGGTATGGCTGGCTATGACTACATGGCTGATATTGAAGAAAACACTATAAAGGATTTCGAGGAAGGGATAAAAAGAGACATGGAAGACTTCGGAAGAAGGTACGGATTTACACCGGAATTGGGGTATTAGAATGGGAATAGCACAATCAAGTCATTATTGGGTATCACGCCTCGCTGGAAACGACCCTGCTTCACCGAGAGGAAGTTACAATACAGCGTGGACTCTTACTTCCGGTTCTTCGGGTGCTGTTAGCGGCAATGCTTGGAGAGTTAGCGACCAAAATTGGAAATATACAATCGCAGCGACAGATAATGACCTTACGCTAATTTCTGCGATTGCTTATACTTCGACCCCCGATGATGGGGAAGTGCTAATGGCTCTCGACAATGGGACTCATAGAGTCGAAGTTCGAGCCTCGAATAACGCAAACAAATTGAATCTCGTAGGTACTACTACTGTGCAGACAGTAGGTCTCGACTTAAGCATGGGAGAAGACTCCCCTGTACCTTGTATTTTGCGATTAACACTTGCTAATGACGGTACTGCTAATCTATATATGCGTGAAATTATCGAAGACGACGACGCACAACAGCATTACATTTCAGTCACAGGTTTCGCCTCAAGTGCAGAAGGAGCGTACTTTGGAAATGCAACAGGTTCAGTGGATTGGTACACGATTTACTTTACTACATTCGGAGCATATTCTCCCGATGAAATGGATATGTCCGATTGGGTAACTAACAGTCTTATGCAAACAGGACTTAGCGTCGTACAGACTCTAAAGGAAAGCAATAGATTTTACCTAAAAACCCATGTTACTGACTCTTCTATTGTCTATGGGTACGATTTGTCTTCTAACGCATTTGTGAATAGGGTACAGGCTCCCTCTGTCCATGTAGTAACACAGAAAATTCAGTCCCCCGATTTCTTGACTCTCGCAGGAAAAAGAACAGACCAGCAATACAATGTTATTGTCTACATTACTACGAGAGGAACAGACTACAAAAACGCTTACAGACAAGGACTTTCTATCATGGGGGAAGTCTTTGATGAACTTTATACGCAGACAGGTTTGCAGGCAGGGGTCGACTCAATTACCTCATACCAAGCGAACCTCGATAGCAAGATGGACGATGATGATGTAGTGTGTATTCACATCTTAACCATAACTTATATGAAAAAGGTTCGGATGTTCTTGCGAGAAGTATGAGAAACCTTCTTAAGTGAATTGGAGCATGGTTTAATACATGACCGGAAATCATACGCGATATGTCAGCGTTGGTAAAGAAGACCCTACTGCTTACGCCACTGCTGTTCCCGCAGAAGCAGTTGGTGAAGTTGAAAACGAAGGATTCCAACAATCCTACGATATTCTAAAGAGAGAAGATATGAACTACTACGGTTCAGCAAAAGCAATCACAAGCAAGTTGTATTCCGAAGGTAGCATTAGCATGGCTTTGCAACCGGACGATTTTACCCTTATGTTGCTTCACGGTATCATGGGTGAAGATACTCCCGATGCAGTTACGCCGACAACAGAAGACCGAACCTTTACTGAATTATTGGTCACTTCTTCTGCGGAACTTCCATCATATACCTTCCGTGTAGGTCGTGACGACAAAGAACACATTTTCCCCGGCCAAGTTATTGAAAGTATTTCTGTGTCTTCAAGTATCGGAGAGTACGCTATGATGAGCGTAAGTACCACAGGAGCAAAGCAAAGCAGTTCAACTGCGACCCTTGCAACTGCTGTTCCTTCATACACCGGAGATGCGGCACATTTCGCAAAAACAATGGTTCGTTTTGAAGCAATTGCAGGCGATACTGACCACTCGAACCTCGTTCAAAGTATTGACTTTGAAATTAAGACTAATCGAGATATTGACAATTCATACAACTTGGCTAATGACACCTGCATTCGTCCACCTCCAACTACTATGCGAGAAGTGTCCGGTTCCCTTACATTCCACAAGGCACTACTCGCTGCCGATGTAGAAAGTAATGAAGTCTTCTTTGACGAATTGATGCCTGCGACAGGGAATCTTATCAATCCCGGTTCATCCACACCTGCTTTGTCTTGTCTATTCTATGTCGACGCAAACAATTTTATTCGCTTTGATTTCTTTAAGTTAATTTACGAAATGCCGGAAACATCAGTCTCCGGACGAGATTCGCAAACCATGACCGTTAATTTCCACGCTCTTTATGACCTCGGAGAAGCAGACCAAATGGTTAAGATTACTGCAAAGTCAAGTGATGGACAAGCCAACTATGATGCTTGAGGTTAATAGGTGATTTAGATGCCTATAAACGACCCTGCAAATGTCACTGTCTCTACACTACACGGGACTCATCTCACTATCGGTGCGGCTATTCAAACCGCACTTAGGGCTTTGCCTGCAAACACGCAGGTATTTGATATTTCAATTATTCGCAGAAGTACGGGAAATAACTGCACTGCCGTTATTACCGTTGAAACTGCTTGAGGTTGATTTTCCATGACAAACATAAGCAGTTGTTTGTCTTCAATGGACGGTTCTATGAACCAAATAGTAAAAGAAGTAAAGGAAAGTGAAAACAATGCCTGTTTTGAGAAAAGAAATTGAACTAAACGACGGAAAGAAAATTTGGGTGCGTCAAGCATCCGGAATGGATAAACTGAAAATCGAAAAGGTGCAGGCCGCAACTTTGCGAAAGTGCCGACATTTTGGTACTGACCCTACTGAATGGACCGACGACCAACAGCAAGAATTCGCAACGCTTCTTGACGAAAGCGGCGGCGGTCTCCAAGACCAAATTGCTACTTGGCTACCTAAGTGTGTTCTCGACGACACTGTCGATGTCGACCTGCTAACTTCCGATGAACTAATGATGCTTCTTGCGTTTGTGCGCGGCGACGATATTGAGGGCGCAGTCCCTTTGGAGTGATTTCCCAAGTAGCACCGAGCCTGTGTTCTGCGTTTAAGGGAGTTATGCCAAGTGATTTATTTCAAAAATACAATTGTGAAGGAGGATTCATTATGCTTGAATTTGACCTCATTATTGCCGCAGAAATATCCGAGCGCATAACAGAGCAAACGGAACAGGCAACAAATAATCGTGGAAATGCAAAGAGAGCAGTTGCACGAAGAAACCAAAAGAGAGCCACTATCTCTTCACAACAGATGGGTTCCGTAATGGATGAATGGGTGGGTGAGTAATGGCTAAGACAGGCGCAGCAAGAGTCTTTTTCGATGTCGTAGGTCGCCTACAATCCACAAGACTCCTTGCTGACAGTAAGGCCGCTATGACGGTCCAACAAGCAATTATGATGGACGCTATGGGTGCTGTCCAAGACTCCTTCACAGATATGACAGGAGCCATGTCGGGCGCACTTAACCAAGTCATTGAGGCTTTCTTTTTGTATGAGGAACAACTTGTTCGTGTTCGCAAATTTTACGGTGAAGGTCCGGAAATGGAAGCCTTTGCTTTATCGGCAAGAGAAATGGGTCTTGCGTTTGCATTTACAGGTGGCGAAGCACTGCAAGCCGCCGCCCGTACTGCTCAACTTAAGGGTGTCCTAAAATCGCAACAAGCAATTATCGAGGCTACCCGCCAAGGTCTTTTGCTTGCACAGATTGGTGAAATGGAAACAGAAATGGGTATGAACCGTTTCATTAACTTAGCACAGCAGACTGCGTTTATGTACGGTGGTCTTACGAAGGCTCAATACGAGGCTTTGGATGCAGAACAACAGGCGAACATTGTTCGTGAGGCTTCTATTCACACACTAAACCAACTAAACACAATTGAGAACTCTTCTGTCGCTACGATGGAAGACATTACTTTCGTTCTCAACCAATTCGCAAGCCAAGCAGATATCGCAGGTGAGTCTATCGGTGACATGGCCGCTATGTCTGCTCTTTTGCTTGAGACTGGTGAAGAAGTCAGTCGTGCAGGTACAGGTCTGCGTATGATTTACCAGCGTCTCGGAAATGCAAACAACGAGGCTACAAAGGCAATCGCAGACTTGATTCCCGAATTAGACGCTCAAGGCGTAGCACAATTGAAATTATCCGATGTTATTCAAAAGTTGGCTCCTGCATACGGAGAAATGGATTCGGCTCAAAAGCGTTCCCTTGCTGTTTCAGTAGCAGGCTCCCGTCACTACATTAAGTTCCTAAAGATTATGGAGAACCAAACCCGTTTGACAGAATTGCAGACTGCGGCTTTTGAAGGGCAGTATGGCGCACTTGAAGAATTCGATAACAAAGCAAGGTCGGCTGTTTTCCAAGCACAGCAAATGGAAGCCGCTCTTGAGAATATGAGGCAGAAGATTGGTGAAGACCTCACAGGGGCGTATATGGCCGCCTTTAGAGCAGAAGAGAAATTCTTGCAAGCGACTGGCTTCTTGCTAAAAAGCGAGAGGGTACAGGAAGCAGTAGGAGGCGTTATGGCCGTAGCAGGTACTTATGACAAAATCTTCTCTCCACTTGGAGATGTTCTCTTTATGGTCGGTAACATCTATATTTCGATGAGGACATTGACTGCTGTCACTAACACAAATTCTGCGGCTATGCAAGAACAAGTCCGCAGTTATCAAGAAGCCGCATTGATGATGCGATTGCAAAATGGTTTCGAGAAAGAACTTATTGCGACAGGAGAACATCACATTTCCCTTATGAATCGTCAACAACAATCCCGTCTTACTCTCTCCGCTCTTGCTCGCAAAGATGCTTCGCTTGAACTTGAAAGGCTTAACAGCAACAAAAAATTAGCGCAAAGCGAAAAAAGAAAGATTGCTCGCGACCTTAAGGCTCTTGGAAGTGGAAAGAAAGAATACGCTCAAAGAAAATTATTAAATAGTGAATTAAAAAAACAAAATGCTATCATAAAAAAATTAGGTGGTAAAGATGGTTCTATTGCTAAACAAAGAAGCGAAGTTCGCAAATTAGTCTTTGCTCAACAGCAAGAAGCCCAACTACAAAAGACGCTAACTTCTCAAAAAGCAGGTCGCTTGGCTATGGAAAAGCGTAGCATCGAAAGCATTTACAAGACTGTCGAAGCACAAAAATCGCAAAACCAATTGCTACAAACGCAATCGGACTTGATGCAACAAGAAGTTGTTCTTTATCAAGCACTTGGTACGGAAGTAAAAGAAGGACTTGTTGCGAAAAATGCTGAATTAGCACACTCTCAAAGAGAGCAACAGGACATTTTAGCAGGTCTTCGTTTGAGAGAAGCGGAAAGAATGTCAAAAGGCTTGAATGTAGATGCCACAAGAGAAGACATAATGACTACTCAACAAGCAATTCAAACGATGGCCGAGGAAAGAATTGCGATTCAATCTCTTATTACTGCTGATAAAACCTATCGTATGACTACAAAAGCCACTGATACAACTCAAAAAGGATTTATAGTAAGTCTCAAAGCCACAGCAGTAGAACTTCACAAGACAGGGGCCGCCATGAAAACAGTCAACATGGCTTTTATGGGAGCCACTATGCTGTTGCCAATGGTTGTCGAACAAGAAGACCAAATGGCGGCGGCTATGTACGGTATGGCCTTAGTTGCTATGACTGCGGCAGTTCCCGCTCTTAAGGCTATCTTTGCTTCGACAATGGAGGTAGCAGGTGCTACTGCTCTTGCAAGCGGAGGTATTACTCTTCTTATCGGCGGATTGGCTTTGCTTGCGGCATACGCAGGATTTGAGTTCGTGTTCAAGCCTATGTTCGGAGACCAATTAAAATCCGACCTTCTCGATATTACAAATATCAACCATCAGTTGAACGACACTGTAAGTATTCTTAGCGACTTGTCCGGCGCAGCAGGCGACACTCCTATTCTCAATGGTCTTTATGGAGAAACCACTTTCAACGACCTTAAGCAAAACGCCGAACTAACAGACGCTACACTTGAAGATTTGCAAAGCAGACTTGCTACAATGAAAGCGGAACAGTCGGCGGCGACCACAGCAGGTAGTACCGAATTAGCCGCAGGCTTGCAGTCGTCAATCAATTTGCTATCAAAAGCAGAACAGCAAATTATTGCGATTGACGAAGCCCAAAAGATAGTAGCAAATGGTCCGATGCTCGGTAATGATAATGACAGTCTTGCTCTCGGCTTTGATGAAAGAGACTATGGTCGTTTCATGGATTTAGCAGAAACGGCAGATGCCTTTGGGTTAATGGACTTAAACCAATACAAAGTCACAGGAATTCTTGCAGGCGAAGAGTTCGTAAAGTATTTTGGAGAAGGGGCAGAAGGAAAAGCGGCGGCAGAAAAGTTCATAGAAGACTATAATAGTGCGTCGACTTCGTCATTATCGAATGATACAAGCAGTTTTATGCACGATTACTATTCCTCTTTGCTTACAGTGCAGTCGGAAGCAAATGCAGAATTTGTTGCAGAAGAACAAAAATTGTATAATTCAATTACGGAACAACAAAATGAATTTGCGAATGCAAGAGAAGAGTTGTTCTTTGGTGAAAGGAAGAACTTTACAGGCGCACTTTACAAGCAAGTGGTACAAGGCGGTGTTGAAAGCCTACTACACAAGACAGAAATTGTGCAACACAATATATTCAACGGCTACAATACAGAACAGATGGTAGATAGAGTCACGCGTGGCGTGTTAGATGAGTTAAGAGCGCAAGGAGTCGGAGCATAGTGAAGCAAGTAAATACAGACTACAATTTTTGGCTATCGGGATATTATGACGACTTTGCGTCAGCGAGAGCAATTGCAGACGACCAAAATCCGACCACATACCGTGACCTCGACCATACACTTTCCCATTTCGGTTCTGCTATTGGAAAGGTAGCGAGACTTAACCCAAGATTCAAAAACAATTTTCCGGACAGGTCGCTTGGAAGTGTAGATGGGTATATGACTACCGACCCTATTACAACTTCGATTTATCATTACTACGCAGATACCGCAACAAAATTAGCCCTTAACAGTGGTTTAGCAGAATGGGCCACAAGAGATTTTGTAACAGACGACAGCGAGTCATTTTCTGCTCGTACTACCTTACAACATCCTATTTCTATCGCAGGAAACAGGCAGAAGTTCAACGGTACTTCATCGGATTCATACTTGATGTTTCGCAACGGACATGAATCGCAAGGAGTGTATTATGCTCCCCTCGGAGAAATGGATTTTTCTTATGGTTCAGCACCTATCAGTAGGTTCGACACTTCCGACTTAGCAACCTTTTCCAACTACCACAAGTCAGCAGGCAATCCTATTTCCTACTATCAAAAAGGACAGACAAGACACACAGGAGACGACACACACGACACTCCCGATAAAACAATGGCGACAGTAGCATTTGCAGGGGTATATACAGGAGAAAAACCTACATTGGTTAAGACTGCTACAAGACCCACACAATACATTCAAGAAGTCAAATCCCCCTCCAAAATGCCGTTTTTAATCCATAATCAATTCATCGAGCGGGGAGATGGAGCAAGCAGTCCTTCTACTACAAGTGGTACGCAACGACTTCTTTCTTATGATGGGCCTTTGCGATTAAAAGGCATTGGTGAGTCTTTTCATCTTCGTTTGTCTGCACACAAAATGTCCAATTTTACATTGACAGGCTATACTCTAAAAATAGGCTACAAAGGAACTACTTCTTACAATAAATCGACTAACGATTTTGTAGATACGCAAGCCCTTGCTACTGTGAACTTTACACTGAATGACATTGGGTTGGACGGTTCTCTTTTGAAGTACGACACGGGCGTTCCGGATTCTTTGCCTTACGACGAATCTTCGACTTGGGCTGATGTTGAAGTAGTAATGGACTTTGCTCTAAACACTTGGAAAGCGTATGCTAACGGCAACACGACTCATTTCGCAAACGGCCCAATCAATATCGCAGGACACAATATGACTTCTGCTATTGGATGGTCTCTCGACCTTAATTGGGCGCACAACACAGACGATTATGTCTCGTTGACTACCATGATTGATAGAGCAGGCGTAGCCCTCCCACTAACAAACAAATTTGATGGAAACACAGTAGGACTACCATCTGTAAATGCTTTCAATATCAACTATGGAGCAAACAGAATCTCCTCTGCCGACCTAACCATCCTCGATGATAGCAACGCATATACACTCGCTCCACTAACGACTGGAACAGCCTCTTCGGAATGGCGTTTGCTAATGTTTGAAAGTAATGAAAACAGGCCTATTTGGTGGGGTAATATCGAAGCAGTTGACCATAAGCAAGGAGGCTTTGACAATACACTGGTAACTACTATTCGCGCAAGAGATTCATACAGTATTCTCGACCGCACACTTCCGATTTGGGAAATGGGTCAAAACGCATTCTTCTCTCTTAACAACCACCTATCAATGAATGCAGGTTATCAAAAGAAGGCCGCAGAAACCACAGCCATTTCCGATACCTTGCTATTTGGTTTGGCTCATATGCAACCTAAGAAGTCGGAGATTGGTTTTACAAGAAATGATAGCGAGACTGTGTCGAGATACAGTCCTATTTTCAATGGTCGACAGTCTTTGCATTCTTCTGCATTGATTCAAATGTATATCAATGAGGATGAAGACGGACCAAATAATGTCGAAAGAGAATGGTACGGTTATTCTGCGAATAACAAGACTATCAATGACATTGTAGCAGTAAGAAGCGGAACAAATTACAAAGACATATTTGTTGCTTACGATGGTGTAAATTCAACTGCCGCTACTGCCGCCTATCAAGGGTTAGCAGTAAATGACTTTGCTAAGTTCGTCGGTACTACTTTTGATGGTGCTTACGAAGTGAGCGACATTCAATACGAGCGAGGACCGGGAGATACTACCGGAGTATCTTTTGTGCGAATACGAGTTATCGCAACCGGCTCTGCTTACGCAGACACAAACGAAATAGATGTGGCTTTTACTCGACAAGGACAAATTACCTCAACAAGATATGTGTATTTGGCTACTTGTGGTTCAGCGCATGGCTATACCTATGGAGACAAAATCCGCTTTACTTGCGATAATGGACCTTCTTTTTCTGCTGCGAATTTCCACTGTCAAGACTTTATAGTTATGGGAGTTCCTTCCTCGACGACCTTCTTAGTCGAAGCAGAAGCGACTACCTCAAATACAGTGCATGGAGACATTGTGAAATACTCTGCATTTAACGGAGTAACTAACATTCCCCCCGAAAACCCTGCGATTATACGACACAATTACGGAGGTACTGCTCCGGACCAAAGCACCTACGACCTCGTTCAATATCGTGTAGCACACGCCCGTTGGATGCGTGATTTGCCTAAATCCCCTTGGTTTCAAGCACAGTTCGGAGTTATTCATCCCAAACCATACTTGCGAAGTGGAAAAGGTTCTAAATTACAACACCCATACAACGCCGCACAAGCCGCTACAATTACAGGTTGGAACAGTGATGGTTCGACGAATTGGAACGGTCTTAATGGAAACATAGAAATCGGTGACTCTACAATTAACTTGGACGAACCTTCTTTGTGGTACGCCATAAAGTCAAGAGGAATGCAGAATTTTATTTTGGATTTAGTTGATACAGAAACAAATGAATCGCAATATGTTATTGGTACATCAGTTACAAACCCTTCATTATCGACAGGCTTAGGTTGGGATAAAAACAACAAGCGATTTTACTTCAGTGGGGGCGGGGGTCACGGTTTTCAATTAGGCCAACTCATTGTCCATGTGAATTTTAATCATGCTCAACTTAATGGAATCCATCAAGTTGTCGCCATACCTACTACAAATTCCTACAAAACACAGAAAGTAATTGACTTTAACGCAACGAGAGATTCATTTTCTTATGTCAATGCACGACAAATGACAGATAGTGGGGGCTGGACTGATGGTCTTCCAAGGACAGGCACAGACCCCGACCAAATCAATGTCACTTACGAATCCAGCGATAACTTTACTATGGCTAATCAAACAGGGGCAAGTGCGTACTATGGCGGCTGTACCCTCGGAGGAATTAAGGGGGTAAAGCGTCAGTGGAAACCCGAACACACAATTTACAATTTGCGACAAGTCGATGAGTCAAACGGCTACAAACATTGCTTTGTAGGTTGGGCTGACATGAGAAATGATGGAACGGCAAATGCAGATGGAGGTTATCGCAAGAATGACTACAACCTAATGTTGCCTACAAATGAAAATTACTCATTGAATTTAACATTTGCAGACCAATTAGACGCTAATGGTAATCCCGATGTATTCGCAGAATTAAAGATAGGCGAAGACGCTGATGTTTGGTCCTTCGATTCGGAAGTCGAACCTTTCACAGAAGGTGCTTGGTCTGCCTTGGTAGGAGGTTCTAACGAAGAACCTTATGCTACCCATTTGCAAAATTGGGATGAAAAAGCAGGGGCAGTCGTTTTAGTCGATGTTTCGAGATTTTGGAACTTAAACACGATGGCTTGCGGTGGAAGAAGCGGTTACACTTCCGGTGGAATCGCAGACTTCGGAGACTTTGAAACCCCTACTTTCGGGTTCCCCTATCTTATCGACAGTTATTGGAAAGACGCCACTGCTTCGTACAAAAACAGTCACGATGCCACTATATTCCCAAGACACAAAAATTCGTTGTTCTTTATCAATGATGGCGTGGCTCTAAAAGGAGCAGATATATTCATTGGAAACGATAAAATTTACATCGACGACAACACTCAATTCGATACTTCCGGCTACGGCACAATTATCGCAGAAGGCGGTTCAAACAGAGACAGTGAAAAAATAGCCTACTACTTTTATTGGGGCGCAAAAGGCAGTGTCGCTTATAACGGAGTAACTTACGACTACTTGGATGATGTATATATTACTTCATACGATGTAGTGACTGGACCTAAAAACGCAAAAGAGCAGTTGGTAGCAGATGCCTCGCTCTACTCTTCGGGTTCACAAGTCAATATCGGAAGTAAAGAGTTCAAGACAGAATTACAAGCATTAGATACGGACTTCGATAAGGTACGGGTCTACAATACGACAGCCGCACTATACGGAATGCGATTGATATTGAACCTACAAGGTACTATCGAAAGCCCATCCCAAAATTCATTCTTTGCTAACGATAAAATTCGTATTATGCAAAATCTAAACCTTGCAGATACTTGGGCTACAAACGCAACACTGCCTTGTATTAGTGACTTTAACAATGTGCCAATACAAAGCGAAAATAATAGTGATAGTTACGGTAGCGTACTCGACGCAAGAGGACAGACTATGATGAGTATTGTAGGGATGATGCAAAGTAAGGACGGAAATGGATTATCCGGAGGAATCAAATCCCTTTCTTGGCTTATGGGTCGTGACAATCGCATGGAGTTCCGTGATACCTACGACTCAAAGCATATCTTCACAAGAAACAATCTTAGGTTATCAGCACTAAATACGCAGACAGGCTCTAAAGTCACTAATGTCCGTGTGTTTTACAACGGAAATGCTTCCTTTGTGGATTATCCGGAGCCTACTACATCAGTCGATTTGCGTTGGAGAGTTCTCAACCATCCCGATTTGTTCAATCGTCAAGAGGCTCTTGCTATTGCTAAACAGGAGTATTTCCGAGAGTCGACTCCGCGTGTCAGCATTTCAGCACAGATAGCAAAGAGTAGTAACGACAACATCATGTTGGGACAGGGCAGATTTGGATATGTAGCAGATACCTTTCGCAAGAACTACTACAACGATTCACAAAGTCTTTCTTGGTGGAGTAATACAGTAGGAGGGCATCCTTTCTGCGGTATGCAAAACGCTCTCGATAGTGGGGCGACCACAGGCAAAAGAACAAGTTATGGCGTGATGTACGCCCAACTAACGGATGAAAACATTCCTTCCAAGTATGGGATTCGTCCGTCTATCATACAACTGACAAGTGGAGGTTCAACTGTCGACCCTACTACTGTGACGGCGAGAATAGCATGGAATACACTTCAAAAAATAAACCTAACTTTAGATGGAAACACAGGTACGATTGTCCAATTAACTACGGCAGGCTGGTATCAATTGCCTGTCACCATCAGTGGTTCCGTTTATACCCTAAGCATTTACTTTGATGGGACTACTTTCCCCGATTCAAATGGAAGTGATGTTAATTTCGAGTATTCTTCTGTCAAATCCACTAATGACTATTACCGATTCTATGGGGCGAACAGTATTGCTAATGCAGTGCAAGTAGTCGCAGTAGAAGCAGGGACTAACTTCGTTAGCAGTACGACAGGAAACGAGTTGCGAATGATGATTGAAGCGGCCTCCGGCAATAACTCGACAGATGCTACATTCAAATTGCATCTTTGCGATTTCGACTTCGACACTACTGTTATTTCACTTAACCCACCTACTCTCGATGTAGATTCTTTAGAAGGAAGGACAGAAGTAGCAATTGCAGGAAATGGATTCTTTGAAATCCAAGTACCTTCTTCTTATGATAGCGACCAACCAACTATCACCTTTTCTGTGAACTTCGATTATTTGCGAGAAGTCGTTCGTCTTAGGTGTGGAGATACCGTAGGAAATGAAAGCCTTCGTACCCCGTATGGAATCACCCTGTTCAATCAAACCGCTTCGCAGAACATCGAAGGTAGTTCTATCTTCCCACTCGGTATGAGGCGATATATCAGCATGGGTGCGGCGGCAGACGAGAGAACGGCCTACTACGCTCCTCGCCTGCATATCGTCCGAGATGTCGCTTATGTCCCTGCTACGGCAGTCACCTACACAGATACTCATATCGACATGGATGGTGAGGAACTCGTCATTAAGGGAGTCAAGTGGTCGCAAAGTGCAAGAAACGAAGAGACAGTCACTCTCAATCTTGAGAAATCGGAGACTCACTATGCTTACGACCTCGTTAGCGTACTCGCAAGACCTGTACGCCCACAATCCCCACCTCGCGAACTACCTCCGCCAGCAAGACCCCGACCGCCATTGGGTCCACTCGGAGGCGGAGGAATGGGTGGAGATGTGGCCCCTGCTTGGAATCAAACAAGTTCTGCGAATGGAGACCCTACCTCGGAGGCTATATCCGCAGGAGGAATGGGTATGAATCATTTGTCGAACAGCATGATTCGTGCAGTGCGAGGTAAGGCTAACTTCCGAAGCGACACAGGTTCTTCGGGTAGCACTTGGGGTGTCCTCGGTTCTGCTAATACGGGCGTATCGTCTTCCTTCGATAGGGCTATCGACGGAGTCGAAGGTTCCACAACAACTTCCGAAGGTGCGGCTATCGCAACAAGCGACGGATTCTCTCTCGCAGGAATCAACGACCCCGAAGTAGGACAGCAAGGGGAAACGCATAGCCAGCAACTCAACATCCGTGTCCCTAATGACACAAGCACAGGCATTGTGAGTGTAGTAGGTAGTATCACCTTGGAGAGTATCACAGGAGGAGGCAATGCCGAGTTGAGTACCACATTGACTTGTGTGGAGACAGGCTCAAGTGTCTCCGCCGTAAAAGGTATCATAGCAGGGTCTACAAGGTCCAACATTACTCTACTGCCACCCACATACCTAAGTGGTGCAGAAGTGGCTAATAACACCCTTAGATTGACCATAGAGCGTAGACCAGCACAAGGTAACGATTCGGCAGGCTATCAAACAGTGACAATCCACAATTTAGAGGTTAAATTGCGTAGGTACAACATCCCGAACGCCGGACAAAGTAGTGCCTTCACGCCGTATTGAATAAGTGGTGTCGGAAGGGGGCAGGAGGCCCGAAGAGAAGAGAGGAGGATTTTCCCCCCTCCGACAATTAACTCATACTCTTTTTGCTTTATCAAAGTTCCTTACGCAGTTCCTTGATGCGTCGGGCGGTAACTCGACCAATTCCACGAATTTTCATCAAGTCTTTGATTCGTACCTTTGTCTTGAGTAGGTTAGGAATACTGCCGTATTGTTTCAGCAGGGCTTCTGCGATTTCTTCTGTAATCCCCTGTACGCCCATGAGAGCGAGCATCCTTGGGTCAGTAGGCAAGGTCTTAGTTCTGCGAGGCACTGTCAGCGACTTTCCGATTTGCTTCTTCAAATGTGCTACTGAAAGCCATTCCACGAAGTCGTCCATCGTTGCGAACTCAATAACACGGATGTTAGGGAAGTGAGAGTAGACTGTCATTTTGAAGGACTTGATAACTCGGTGCATTCTCGCAATCTCCCTCGACATTTCAGCCGCCTTTGCTTTTCTTCCCTTGAAATAAGGTTTGAGTTGAGTACCGTAAATAGCAAGGAAGGGCGTATCGGAGACTTCGCATAACTCCGATAACTGATGATTGATTGTCCTACCGTTACGCCCTATCCCAAGAATGGTGCGATAAAGGTCGTTGATTTCCTTAGCCTCAATCAACCATTCACCGATTTGATAGTCTCCGTGTGGTAATCTCTTGACCATCACATCCCCTTTCGGGTCTGTCTTGCGATTTCCTGCGGCCATGAATAATTTGTGGAGTAATTTCTCATTCTCCCTGTCGTCTGCGTATATCATGTTGCTTCCATATCGCAAGATGTATTTAAGATAGAGGGTTGTCTTCACTACCTAAAACCCAATGCAGTCCTTTGACTACTCCACGAAGGGCGTTTATATTCCTAATATGTAGTGCTATTTGCTTTTTGTCGCCTTTATCGCACTCTCGGAGGCTTCTTTCCCAAGCAAGCCCGACTCTCTCGGCCCTACGGACCATGTCTGTAACCTCTTCATCTATTCGCAGTACCAACACCCCTGTCCCGTACACAGGTTATGCTTGCGATACCATGCAGGTGAAGGTGCGTTTTTGTAATCCATCATTCCCCGAACATACTTGTTAGTAGTGGCTTCGTGATAATCGGACCACTGAAGACCGGCAATATACTGCGAAATAGTAGTAGCAATCCCCATCTTTTCCTCATGCGGCAATTCATCGGGGTTAGCGTACCACCTCAACTGTCGAGCCATTTCTTGCACAAGTGCTACTCGGACATGATGAGGAGGGTTACTCACACGGATGGCTCGGTTGAGGCAGGTGGGTAGGTTCACCTCACCCTCATGCTCACCGACCATCACGGTCTCATAACTGCTTTCTGCTTCTCGGTGGGGATTGTGGGCTGACCACATCACCAAATCGAAGCACTCCGCTCTATCGACTACCCCAATAAAGGGGTCGATAGCCGACATAGAAGGTGTCGGTGCAACGGGTACTTGCATGGTCGGGTTGACACTGAATATGCGGGCATCCATGTTGACAGCCCAACGACCACGCTTGCGATTGAAGGTAAGAGAGACGCGTGTCAACTTCTCCGGATAACCTACTCCGTCGAGAGACGCAAGCCCGTCTGCCATTTCCCTTTCATATCGGTCGAGATGGAACGCCCACTCACGACCACGAACAGGTCTCTTGAAGATTTGGTGGACATGGAAACCACGCCCTGTGGCTACGAGACGCACATCTCCTTCAAGTCTTGCGATAAGAGAAGCGACATCTCTTTTGACAGTCTCCATGTCGTACTCTTCATTCATGTCGAAGTCCCACCAAGCCCTGTCAATTACGACAGAGTCGTAGTCGTAGGGGTCGTCAAAGGAATACAGCGAGGTATAAATGTCAGTCTTACCGTTGAAACGCTCGATATACGACTTGAAGTCTTCTTGGTTGAAGCAACGAGTACGCTTGAGTCCAATCTGTCGGGGGAAATCTATAATCATGTACGGACGACCCCCCTTAGTCCTTAAGAACCTCTTTATGACCACAGACAAGGCATTTGGCAATCTTCTCGTTGCCTGTATCTATGTCGCCCGTTATCAGCATCATAGGCATACCCGCCTTACTGACCTTCATTTCTCCATCACACTCTGCACAAACAATCATTCCCAATCATCCTCCCATAGGTTTTCTATCCCATTCTTCTCACTTTCGCAAGACATAGCGAATTCGCACCAAGCGGGACAGAAGTAATCATTCCACTTCATAGGCCAATCGTGCGCTTTGATTCCTGCGACTGCCTGCTTCAATGACTTTTGGAAGGCAGTGACACTTCGAGTGTTGATTTTTTCAACGATGAGTATTCCAACTCCGTCCTTACCGATAGCGACATCCCGCTTGCTTTGCGAGTCAAGCCAACCTGCTTTTGAAATAGCGACACGGTCAGCATCCCAACCCTTCTTAGCACCCCCGCACATCTCCGCAATCAACTTGTCGTTGGTGGCGTCGGGTGCGATATAAGCGAAGTGCGTAATCGGTCTCGTCTCACCCATCAATTGCAACATCCGAGTGTAATAGCAAAGTTCCTTGCGAGTCTTACTCATCTTGGTGGAAGACCAACCTCCGGTCTTCAATTCGTAAATGCAAAGACCTCCATCGGGATGAACGAGAATGCCGTCAATGAGACCAACAAGAACGCATTCGTTCTCTGCATCCCATACTGCACGATACTCTTCGTATTCATCGGGCATGAAGTTCTTCACACCCCACTTCTCAAGTCGACACTGCTCAAGGAAAACGAGGCTGTCGTTGCTCTTGTTGTATTGCGATTCGGGGATAAGTGGGCCGAGCGTACTTTGTCCGTCCCAATTGTCGTAAATGGTTTCGAGGTTCGTGTGTACCTCGCTACCGTGAATCATGTATTCGTTGGCAGGGAGCCTCATGTCCTTTAGTTGAATCTTCTCCCACCAATACTTGCGAGGGCATGAATCATACCCGATGAATGAAGACTTCGATACCTTTAGCAACTTACCCTCTTCGTTCGGGTCATAACTACTATTCTCCTTTGACGACAGTTCTTCCGCCGTCATTTCCTCCGGATTCAAGCCACTCACTCCTCTTCAAGTGGCAGGGTCGTCTGTGTAGTATCGGGATTGAGAGAGGCGTTGCAGTACGGGCATTCTTCGAGAGGTTCCAAGCCATCGAGCATAGGGATGCGGATAGTACCAGCACACTCGGCACATACCGATTCTTCCATGAGTCCTTGTTGCTCAAGCATCTTTGAAATCAGCGTGTTGTGCTTTTCCAATTCTTGCACGAACATATTTAGGAATTGGTCGATACGACCAGCCATGATACCCATGTTTTCTTGTGTTTGGTTGATTTTTTCGTCTAATTCTCGGATTGTGGGCTTTCTGCTCATATCCTTCCCACCTTTCCATTTCCATATAAACCCAACGGAGAATCAAAGCCAATCGGCCTCAATACCCCTAAGCGCATTCTCAAGCGGGATATAGTCCCAACCCATGACTTCGTAGTACGGTAGGACTTTGTCGTAAATGAACTTGCGAGCCATATACTCGTAGCCTATCTCCGTGATACCTTCGATGTCGGAAGGTTCGTCGAACGCTATGTATTTCCCTTCCTCGTTGATGGCACAAAGGAAGTAATCGTCTTTCTTGTAGCCCTTTCCTAAGAAGTCGTTAGCCCACTTAGCACCGGCTCTCGCTTCCGAAAGGACGGAGTATTTGGACAAATTGTCTTTCAACTTCGCTTTGATGGTCAAATCTGCGATTGGCACATTCTTCTTGACTACATCACTAATACTTCTCTTCAAAGTATTAGTGATGGTTTCTTGCGATTCGCCGGAGAGGATGCCGTCAATCACTAAGCCCATAGCATTCTTCATGGCTTGCGGTAGCCTCGACTGCTTCAACTCGATGCCCTTCACATACCTCTCGGCTTCGTGGTACTCTCCGTCAGTCCAAGAAACGAGACCGCAGTACCGATTCTTTACGAGGATGAAGAAGGACTCCGACCACTTCTCGAATTCAGTGATGATGGGGTACATCTCTCGGTTGATGTGTTCTAAGGCGGCGATACCGGCTTCGGGAGTAGGGACTTCGCACATGATTGAATCGGTGTGTCCATATCGGACTTTGAAGCCTAAGTCTTCGGCATGGTCTCGCAACTCCCCAAGTGTTTTGCGACTTGTGTAGGTAATGGCGGCGGCAATGTCGGGGTGGTAAAACCCATATTTCGCATCTCCGGCCACTCCGTACATCGAAGCGACGAGAGACTTAGTTGCGTATTGCAAAGCATCGTAAGCGCGAGCCTCACCCTCCGTCTTAGCGTCTGCCTTCAACTTCTTGTAATGGTTTCGCAACTCGGTCATTTTGTCCATCTGTCGGCACAGAAGACCCTTCTTGCTACGATTGAATTTGATACCGTTCCCACAATCCTCTCCTTCGTCGGAGAGTGTAGTCCAGCAAATGCCGTACTTGTCGACATTGGAGTGATACATAGCCCTCACATCGAAGATGCCGATGTTGTGGTAAAGTCCGGGCGTAGGCTTCATAATATCCGCTCCTTCGTAGTCCACTTTGCTAAATTGTGGCTTGCTCGGAATTCTCAAATTGAAGTCTTCGTCAAGCAGACATAAATTAGTGAAGACCTGTGTAACGAATGCAGTCGAGCGTATATCACACTTTGCGATATGCTGAATAGCAGTGAAGTAGCCGAGAGCGTCGACGAGGGAATTGAGGCGGGGCAGGAGGTCTACATCTTGCCTCGCATAGTCGAGATATGTCCCGAAGTCGGTGTAGTAGGTATCGTGTCCATCTTGTAGCGGGACTTTTCGGTCTCCGAGACAGAACTCCGAGACAGCATCGAGGGACATAGCGGGCAGTTGTCCGTTTTTTAGCGTCCACATTTTCTTGAATCCGACCATCAAATCAATGACATTGATACCTACAATAGGTTGCGCCCAATCGCCGAAGTCAAATCGCACACGGCGCATAGGAGATAGTGTTCGCACATCAAGGCCGTTCACTTTGAATCGCTTGAACAGTTGTTGGCAGTCTGCATTGACTACATTCCATCCAGTAACGATGTCGGGGTCGTGCTTCTTTAGCAATTTAGCAAAAGCCTCCAACATATCGGATTCATTAGCAAAGCAACGGAACTTCCGTCCATCGGTTTCGCAGGCGTCCTTGCCGTAGGGATGGTTTTCGGCGGGGATAGAGTCGTAGTGGCCTTCTTCGTAGTCTCGGTGGTGGAACATAACGAACTCGCCTTCTTGCGAATCTTGTACGACGATGATGGTTATTTCGCCATTCTCAATCTTCCATTCCATGTCGAAGTACCAAATCCGGTGTTCATACATGGGGAACTCGTCGCCACTGTTTGCGAGAACTCGGTTCGGATGATTGATGTTTCCTTCCCATGTCTGCATTTGACTCCTCGTAAGGAATCGCATATCCTCGGTGTCTCTAAACGATACCTTTCGTAGAGGTTCCCCATACAGTCCTTCGTGCGTTTCACTCCCCACTTTGCAGGGTACTTGCAAATCATGTATGTCCTTCTCATGGACATAGCAATACGGACTTTCTTCGTAGGTTTTCTTGGCTCTTTTGCCGTCTTGGTCACGGTATCGCACGACTACCTTATTCCCACGACCACGCTCAACTATCAAATTTCTTCCCCCACAACTCAAGTCCACTGCGCCATATTTGGAATCGCACCTTGAGAGGGATGCCTTTAGCAGACCACAGTCGCTTAGGCTTGTAATCCAATTTGCTAACGACATGGCGTAGTTGGTGAATCTTAGTGGTGTCCTGTGGGTTAAGTAGTGTGTATATGTCGCTTGCTATATGTCCGTGTTGAAGCCAATCGTTGCGACTTTTGAGTATGTCTTCATGTAGACCTTCGCCTCTCCAATCTTCATGCACCCATGTATTGCCGACTAAGAATACTCCTTCGGAGACTTCAGTGAAAGTCGTGTACCCAACACACACTGTTTGAAGGGGAAGTTTGGCCGTGTAAAAATGATATACTGCTTCATCCATAATCGCAGGGTAGCCCTTCTCACTCGCTGACATATAGGGGCCGTAAATCCTGTTAAAATGAGCGTGTCCAACTATGTGTCTGTTAAAATGAGCGTCTCCAACTATGTGTTTTCCTTTCTTCTTCATGTCCCGTACTATGGGCCATGTTCATATAAACCCTTAGAGCCAATCCTTGCCTTCTGCATCGGGTAGAGTATCGAGCCTTTCAGCCATACGCTCGGCTACATCGGGGTACAGTTCACACATGACGCTGTTGCGTCCGGAGAGTTGTGCGGCGACGGCAGTAGTGCCGGAACCAGCGAAGGGGTCTAAGACCCAATCCCCTTCGTCTGTGGCCGCAAGAATGCACTTCATGGGTAGTTCCACAGGGTAGGGTGCTTCATGGCCGGATTTGCTAACCGGAGTCATGTCCCAAACGCTGAATAGGTTGTCGGGTACATAGTGATAGTCGGGATTCTTTGAGAGCATGAAGATGGTCTCATGTCGAGGAACAGGACGCTTGATGTATGCTTCCGGTTGAGGGTAAGCCTTGCTCTTGTTCCAAATGATTTCGCTTCGCAAAACCCAACCATCTTCTTGTAATGCGAGAGCAAGTCTCCAAGGAACACCGAGTAAGTTCTTGGGTGCTATCCCTGTTACGGAGCGAGAACCATACTTGTTGCGAGTCTCCTTGCGACCACCTTCTTTGTAATCACTACCTGCCCCACCGGAGCCATTGTAGCAGTCACCCATATTGAGCCAAAGAGTACCGTCTTCGGTTAGTGAATCTCGCACTTTGCTAAACATTTCGACGAGTCCGTCGATGTATTCGTCTAAGGCTTGGTCCTTACCTATCTCTCGTCCATCCTCACCATAACTTCGCAAGCCGAAGTACGGAGGGGAAGTAACACAGCAACGGAACTTATTCGCAGGAAGGTCAATTTCCATTATGTCGCCTACGATGATTTCATTCATAGCCAATCCCCCTCAACTCTCGCTACACTGTTAATTCGGTCTTCCGCCATTCGACAGTATTCGTGCGAATTATCAATGAGAATGTAGTCCCAACCGTTTTTGATAGCAGAAACGGCAACAGTTCCCGAACCCCCGAAAGGGTCAAGAACCACCTTGCCCTCGCAAGAGGTCAAGATATTGTCAACCAATTCCACAGGAAATGGTGCGGGATGAAGACTTTTCTTTTCTTGGTTGATTCTCCACACATCACCCTTCTTGTTGCCACCTTTTTTGAGTCGGAAGGAACCCTCACCTTTCGCTGTTTTCGGCATCACATACACTACTTCGTATGTCGGCAAAAAGTAAGAGTCGTTAAAATTAAAACCGCCTGCCCTTGACCAAATAATCATTTGACGGACATTGAATGGTTCTAAGAACGGGTGTCCTTCCATCAATCCACCCTGCACCCTAAATTTATGATTGAAAAATATCGCACCGCTTGGTTTCAAGACTCTAAACATTTCAGTCACACACTCCTTCATCCACTCAATATATTCCTCTCTGCTAAGACTGTCTTCGTGTTTATCATATCCCTTCCTCAACCCATCGTCGGCAGAAGTCCATTTACTCCCTCTCCCGTCCTTCATACCGTTGCCGGTGGAGTTCTTGAGATTGTAGGGTGGACTTGTGACAACTAAATCCACGCACCCATCATCCATTTTTCGCATTTCTGCGAGAATATCCCCACAAATGATTTTATTCAAGTGCAGTCCTCCTGTAAATGTTGGAAGGCCAACGCTCTAAGTTACTGACGACAATACTGACATAGCCCCATTTAGCAATTATTCGCATAATACCACCCACCATGTCCTTTGTTATTGAAGATTGGGGGCGACAGAACCTCATGGCTCCGTATGCGATTTGACCTGTGGTGCAAGTATCTCCTTCATCCAACTCTAAAACGAAGGCCATAATAGCAATCTTGCGATGCAATTTACGCATAGACATCGTCTCACCCATCTTGGAAAGAACACTTCGTATCTCCTCCCTGCTTAGGAGCAAGCCCCTCGATGCGATATTCTGTATCACTTGGTCAGTCTGTCGAGACGACCAATCAGCGAGGTCGGTAGGCATCCCATTCACACGCACCGTTGGTACACGCAACCGAATGGGCCTTCAATGACGAGATGTATTCCCGCTCCTTCCTCTCGGAAGTCGAGGAACTTGAGGCTAAGGGTAGCACCGAGGTTTAGGTTCTCGAACCCTCCTTCGCACATCACATCGAATGATTCGCATTCTTGGTCTTTAGCGAGCGTAGTGTGTACCTCGCCATACAAGTCCTTCCCGACTGTCAATCCGAGGTTCCCGTTAGACATAGTAAGCACATACCTCGCTACCTTCTGTCCGTTGATATTAGCAGATTGAATCGCATCCTTGAGAATTGCTTCCGGAACGGTCACTTCGTAGAAGTATTCACGGATTGAACCGTCCTTCATCGTGTAGCCGTCGTACTGAATCTTGTCGAACATATCTTGCGACTTGTCTCGCCACTCACTCACTGTGAGGGTCGTGTGAGGGAACGCAAGTGCTTCTTTGTTAGCGGCCAGCGTAGTCTGCTTGCCTGTCGAGCGAATCTTGAGCCTGTCCTTGTTTTGATTGAATGTCACAACGCCGCTATGAGTCTTTAGTGCTGAAATCAATTTAGCAATATCGGGAACGACGAGGGAACCATCACCTTCTTCGACATCGCAAGTCATAGCAGATACCGATGTGATACCGTCTCGCACGATTGACACCGTACTTGCTTCGGTAGGACCACATGAAATGATACATGACTGTACCTGCGGCATCGGCTTCCCGTTAATCACGGCCATTCTTTGTGTGTTCTGCAATAGTCTCAAAAGTTCTTTTACTTCTCCCTTCATATTTATTCCACCTTTCCTTGTCCATATAAACCCAACCCTCTTCCTTTGAAGATTGAGGAACACAACTTGCAATTGGCTTCCGGAGCCTCCACTTGGGGATGCTTACCGAATTTATCGAAGCCACGACATAGGTAGTAGGACATTTCGCCCTTCACCTTGACTGCGTAGTGCGTGTTGGAGCGTTTTCGTTGCTCGCTCACGACCTTGATGTCGAGAGTCAAGCGACTCACTCCCAAACGAGCATAGGTAGACCGGTCCAAGACACACTCCCATCACTGACTCGCAAGACAGTGTGTTGAGTACCAAGGAGGTCCATATTCCAACCCTTCATCTCTTCGATGTTGGCTCGGATTTCCCATGTGTTTTCGTCCATATCGGAGTCTGCCTTGACACCTGCGGCGAGGTCGCCTTTCTTGGTGTAGCGAGAGAGGAAAATCTGTTGCGAAAACAATCGCATGGTTCCCTTGTCCCATTCCGGCACTTCTCCGACCTTCATTAGTCCCTTCTGTCCGTTACCCAAGTCTGCGAATTGCTTCACATCTTTGAGGTGGAAGGTGAAGAAGACGGCATCGACAGGTAGTTGATGCGCCCTGTTCATCACATCTCGGAACAGTTGGTTGCGAATACGCCATTCCTTTTGGTTGAAGGAATCGCCGTCTTCGACATTGATTGGGTTCTTTGAGCGGTTCATAAGAACATCAGTCATGGCGTTCTCACACCACTTGAGGAAGGTGGAACCACCGTCGATGATAACGGCTCCGATGTCCCCATCTTTCGCAGTATCTCCAATAATCTTGATGAAGTACCCCATCTTGTCGACGAGAGCAGTCCAGTTCGTAGTGTTATCTTCTTCAAAGAGAGAAGCGTCGGTTTCGTCAAAGATTGGAACCACACGGATTTTGTCGTCCGTAGGGAAGTTCTTTGCGATAGTCTGCACAGCAGAGTTGTCAATGTCGATGATAACGATTTCCTTATCGGTCCTCGCTCTTGCGATTGAGACTGCAAGTCCGGTCTTTGCCGTGTTTTCCTTGCCCGTCAAAGCCATGCGAATTGGCGCAGTAGTAGTGCGCTTTCGCATGAACAGTTCACGGTAATGCTCAATCCCGTAGACGGGCGCATCTTCTTCTGCTTGCTTCTTTTTTCCTGTGTCTCCCCAACTCATTCTTCATCACTCCCAATCGTCGTTTTCCTCATCAGCCGTCGCTTCGGGTAGGCTCACGCCGATGCTCTCGACACACCACCAACCTGTCGTAGCCAAGCGTCCGTCGCCTTCACGACCGACATAAGGCTGTCCGACGACAACGAGGAGAGAACCGACACCGAAGTCCAATTTGGAATCTTCTTCGGCGTTCACATAGAGGTCAATCGGCGGAGCCGAAGAGACCAAGTCCAAGTCTGCGAGAGTGATGATAGCACCACCCTTTTCCCTTGGGTCGATGTGTGCGACTTCAAGAACCACAGCGCATAGAGCGTCCCACTTCTCCTTATCGGAGAGTGTACCCACGAAGGACTCGATGTCTTCGAGACCCTTCAAGACCTTCATGTTTTCGGGGATAAGACCCGAACCATCGGAGGCCAAAGGAGGTTGCGAAAAGATACCCTCGACCGACTTGTCGAGAGTGTATTTGCTGACACCGGCCTTAGCATAGGCAGTGCCGTTCTTGCTCAAATTCGCAGGAATGCGAAGGGGGGAGAAGGTAGGGTAGTTGACCTTAGCGAGGTCTCCTCGGAACTTCATCGGGATGAGGGAAACGCCTTTGTCTCCGGCCTTGCGACCCAAGAAGAGGCAAGTGCGTTCGAGGTCTTGAGTGGCTCTCGCCTTTCCGTAAGCGTAGTTCGGTGAACCGCTTGGGTAGGTAGGAGAGGACTTGTTCTCGATGCAGACGAAGTAGCCTGTGCCGTCTTCGATACGAGTTGCCTGCTTAGGCAAGTTCTCGGTGTGCATTTCTGCGACTCCTTCTTCAAAACCTTGTTTGTTCGTGAGGCTCGGATTGTGAATGACCTTGAAGCCACCCTCCAAATCGTCCACCAAATACAGGGTCACAAGACCCTGTGCGACAAGTGTCTTTCGTGCTTCACCGTCGAGGCTCGCAAGCAAGTCTTTGTATTTGTTGTAGAAGACCTTGCCCCAATCTTTGTATCGAGGTGCGCTGATGAACATTCCTTCAAGCATACTGCAACCGCTTCGGGCCAACTTAGCCTTCTCACTTCGCAATTCAGCCGCCGCCATTCGCAGGCACTTCGTTCCAATTTCTTCTGCGCCGAGGCCGGAAGCCTCCAACGCAGGGGTGTTCGTCTTCAAGACTCGCTCATGTCGGGTTTCAAGTTCCCCGACTGAACAGCCTACATTCTTCGCTACTCGTTCGTACATTTGTGTTGTTACCATCTTGCTCACTTTCCTTGTGTAATTTGTCCTAACTCTCCATGTCCATATAAACCCTACTCACATAGAATCCGGCAGTAATTCCAACGAACCACTGTCTCATCGACGCCCATGAGAATATCACGCTCGCTGACGATTGAAGCCTCAATGACCTTCATCTTGGCTTCGGGGGATGCCGAGGAGGAGACCGCATAATCAAGCACTTGCTTAATCACGGTCCTCATAGGCATGGAGTCAATCATGGCGACGGCTTCGGACAGACCTTGAGCCTTTACGCACATACGGAGAAATGACTTGGCGTTCAAGTCCGTATCTCCGAGGGAGAGAATGAAGTGTTCCCGCTCACGCTCCGTCTTGAAAGTGGCGTATGCTTGCAAGCATCCTATCGCATTTCTTAGGTCGCCCAAATGCCTCTTGATAATCGCATTCATGTGTGTCCCCCCTATGGTAAGACCTTCTTCGACTGCAACCCGAATGAGAGCCTCGTTCATGGCGTCCTTGTCAATTGGTTTGAAGTGTCGCACTTGACAACGGGACTGTAACCAAGGCGATACCTTCGTCAAGTCGTTGCAAGTGAGGATGAAATAGCAAGTGTTTGATTCAATGACCCCTTTGAGCGCATCCTGCGCTTGGATAGTCAAGCGGTCTGCTTCATCGAGGAGAATGATGGTTTCCCATCTTCCGCTTCTTGCGAGAGGGATAATGTCTTCTTCGATGAATTCAATGCCTCTTGTTTTCTTGCTGGAAGCATTGAAGATATGTAGTTCGTACCCCAACTCTTTCGCAAGTATGTGGGCGGCAGTGGTCTTGCCGGTTCCGGGTTCGGGGGAATGGAATAGGAAGTGATTCATAGGCGACTCGTAAGAGATAATGCCATACATTTCAGCCACAATCGTAGATTGACCGACCATGTGCGGGAACTTAGCAGGCCGGTGTTTAGCAAACCATACTGCGCTCATTCCAACATCCTCCATTCGTATGCCTCTTTGCTCATCATGTCCAACTCGTATGAACAGTAATCGCAGACTCCTACTTGTTCGTGGCAGATGTTGTCACACATCTTACACATGGCAATCCCCTTCTTCTTGAGAAAAGATAGGACCATAGGCTCGGTTATCCTTTTAGCCAACCACTTGCGAATCATTTACTCATCCCCATAGTGAACTTAATCGTGTTTGAGCAGACTTGACAAATCAAACCCAAACGGTTTTTCTTGTCTTCGTCGGTATCGAAAATCTCTAATCTCGCTCTAAATGTCGTTATTTCCCTGCAAGCAGGGCATTTTACCTGTTTAATTCTCATTCTTCCTCACCTGCCGGTAATAGTTCATACAGTCTTTCTCGCAACGGTGTGTGCAAGCGTGACCATGAAAGGATAGCCTGTGCGTTGACGAATTGACCGTAGGTACTCTTGCCCGATGTGTTCAAGTTGAAGCAATTGACATTCTTAGGATTCTCTCTCCCACCCATAACATCGTCGAGAGCGTCTTCTCGCTCGGAAGCGTGTTCCAATTGCGAAGCAGTTGCGCCCCTGTCAAGAAGTGTCTGCCTGTCAGCAGTCAAACGGATAATGATTCCCCCCTCGTCCAAGATTCTTTGTGCTTCGTTCTCATGCCTCACATCGTCGCAGATGGCGAAGCCCATGTCCTTGCGTTTCATGTAATCAAACATTCGGTCGACCCAATAGTCTTCGTCGAAGAAGTCACGCTTCGCTTGACCCCATGCTTGCAATATAGGTCTCGTTAGCGACTTGTCAATACCTTCAAGCCTGCCCCACCAAAAGCGAGCGTCGGACCTTTGCTTCTTGGGATAGAATGCCTGCGCTACTTCTATACGAAGTGATTCTGCGAAAGATACGATAGGCAAGTCCCAAGCCAAAGCAAGTTCTTTAGCGAGAGTCGACTTGCCCGACCTCATAGTACCTGCGATTCCAATAACGGCGGTCATTCCTTCCACGACTCCTTTACCATGAAATCATGTAGTCTCTTTCCTAAATCATTGAAATCAATACATTCATGGTGCATGGTGATTAACGCTTCACGCAACCGCTTGACTTCTTCAAGGAGAAGTGGTGCGTCTTCAATCAACAGTTGTTTGGCAATTCGTATCATGTCGTGGTTCTCGTACTTGTCTGTGTCAATCATTCCATCCACCCCAAAAATTCATCCAACTCTTTTGCGAGGGTGCGCTCGCCTCTATCCCTTATCCAATCAGCAGTAACCAGTATTTGTCGCTTACAATCCTCAAGTTGCTTACGCAACCGCTTGACTTCTGCGAGTAGTTCTTCTGCTAATTCCCATAAGTCACGGTGTTGCATACCATTCTCAAGGAGTTCTTCGCACTTGTTTGTGTCAATCATAGCCAACCCTCCTGCGCTTTAGGAGTCTCTTTCTTAGCAGGGAAACACTTGGGGCATTTGTCCAAGGCCATAGCCTGTTTGTCCGTCATGTTCGGGTGATTACCCATGAGTGTCCCGCACTTGTAAGTGGGGTTCTTGAAGTCATATCGTCGACTCCCTATGTGGAGCATCGTTTTCTCGGCCATGAAACGAATTAACGCTGATGTTCCTATAAACCCCTTCTTTGACAGACGAGGCAGTCCGACCATCTTTCCTTTATGATGCGTCTTTGTCTACATGAGGGGCATAGGGAAGAGAGTCCTTGTTCGATAGTCGACATCGTGCTGAACGGTCTTGAGTAAAGCAAATCTTCCTCCTCTTCGATTATTTCTCGGTTGATGGAATAAACAGCCTGCTTGGTCTTGACACCCGTCCCTGTGTCGACCATCTCGTAGCCTTCCTGTACGATTTGCAGGTTTTTAGCAAGCATAGCCGTCAGCGAAGACTCGTTCGGGAGTGTGCGGAACTCGCCGCTTGCGAGTAACTTTCCGAAGACCTCTACTCTCGTCATTGGTCCGTCGTCGAACAGTATCTTCGCTATCGTTCTGCGAAGTCTCGCATTGTTCTTGGCTGCCATCATGCAGCCCATATCGCAAAGCCTATATGAGACTATTCATCGTGCATCCCGATATAGGCCAATTCTGCTCCACCAGCCCATGTCCCGTTCGTTTCGTGGAAGGGAGGTGCTTCTTTGCGATTGACACCGAATATCATCCAAAGAAAGAATGAACCCCAATGTCTCTTGAAGGGGAAGAGTGTGAATATCCAAAGCCAAAGGCAACAACCTTCTGCGAACGATACATCTAAAGCCAATCAACCACGCCCTGCATTTTCTTTTTGGCTTTCTTGGGTAGCGTGTCCTTAGCCTGCACTCGCAAATCATTCCCCACCTTCGGGTCGTGAGTCGCTATGATGTCTGCGTACAAGTCCGACTCTCGGAAGCCATTCGGTAATGTCTCGTCCTGCGATTTCTTTTTCGGGTATGTGGTGCGAAGCACAGGCGTAGTACCGAAACAGATAGCGGCCATTTGGTAATACTCCGGCGTCCAAGTGAAACCTTTAGCAAGAAGTCGCCAAAGGTCGATATTCCTATCGTTCTCACGAAGGAATGCGAGCATGAGTGGGATGGGTACGCCTCTCGCCATAGCCCATGTCCGGTTGCGGTCCTTCCATCGAAGGACTGATTGAATCTTAGGCATGAAGTCATTCTTCTTGCGATTCATTGTCTTGTCGAAGATAACGGATTCGTGGTCCTTCAAGTCCGGAGCCTGCTCGCAGACGAACACCATGCGATATGACACATAGGGAAGCCATGCGAGGCAATCCTCTTTCTTGGGTCTCTTCTCATGTACGATGAGCGTTAGGTCTTCACAGGAAGGAGAGCAAAGAACCTCTTTGCCCTCGACATACTCCCCTTCACGGTACGGGGTAGCATCACGCGTAAAAATGAGAATTCCCATCTTCATACGCTCCTTCGTCCATTCGATGAAATTCCTTGATACCCTTTGCTGTGCGAGAGAGCAATTGCCCCCTCGACTCCATGATTCGCAGGAAGCGAGACACCGAATAGACATTGATTGACATTGTCCTTTGCGGCAACTCCTCCATGACGCGTGGGAGTAATTGGTCGGCTGTGAACCAGTCGCTCAAGTCCCAATTTTGGACTGCGGCGGCGACAGCAGGTTGACGGTACTTCTTGCTCATTCCATCTCCTCCGTTTGAATCTTAATCAAGTGTGCGGTAGTCGGGGCGAGGTAGCCCTGTATGTACGCTAACACAAGCGAGGTGTTGGAGTCCTCGACGGATATGTTCGCCTCGCTCTCTTCCCCGTCGAGGTGCTTGAAGGTCAATGTGTATTTGACCTTCATTCAGTTGACCCCCCATCGTCCCAATTCTTGTCGGGCATTGAAGCGTGTAGGTCTTCGACCTCACACTGCTTGCAGTGCAAGACGCCCTGCATAGCGGGTCTGTGCTTGAGTGGCTTATTACACTTCATGCTTTCACCCCATCGTGCCTTTCGTACAGGTAGCATTCAGCACAGTGCGGTTCACCGTCCAGCCACCTAATTTCTTCAATATCTTCAATCAGTCCACAGGCTACGCAATCAATCATCTCATTCCTCCTCCAATATCCCTATAAACGGGTCGTTCATATAAACCCACCGCTCAAATCTTCTCATCTGCCCTGCCGTCAGTGACCAGCACTCACGGACATGGCTTTTGAGAATCATGTACCTGCCGGAATACCAACGGACGCCTTGTAGCGTCAAGACTCCGATAAGCCCATCGTCGAGCATCCTTTTTGCTAAATGAGGGAATTCGGATTCGGGGATTGGTCGAGCAATCAATTGATTGAAATGCGCCTTCCACTTTACCTTCTCTCCGGCCTTCATTATCGCACCACCCGCATATAGCCGCAGTAGATAGTCTGCCCATCCCTGTATTTTTTACAGGAGTTATACGAAGCGTGTGCCTCCTTCCCGCAATTCGAGCATCTGCGTAATTTCTTGTGTAGGTGACTTGCCGACATTATCGCACCTCCTCCCATACTGCGTCTTGAATGTGAGTAGGTGCTTTGAGAGCCGCTACTTGCAACTCGATTTGGTTTAGCAACTTAGGCTCCTGTCGCAGAACATCGACGAGGATGCCCATAACGCCTGTCACCTGTTGCTGTGCGAGTAGCAACTGCGAGTCGACACCGATTTCTTGCTTGAGAGTACCAATCAACTTTAGCGAAGAGTTGGCCTGTCCAATGAGACGAGTCGCATTTGCGAGCCATTCGCCGTCGATACCCGACCTACTCTTTTCCTCTTCCCACTCATCGAGCCATCGTGTGATGCGAGAGAATATGTCTTCGGCCATATCTAAGGTCGTAATCGCTTCCTTGCGAGTCTCTTCAACTGCCTGTGCTTCTTCGGGGTCGTACTGAATGTGTCCGGTCATGTGTTCTTCCACGATGCCGCTATTCCATCCGTTCTTCGCTTCGAGGTAAGCAGGGGTCATTGTCCCATTGAATATGTTCAACTCCAACTCTTTCCGATGCGAATTCCCACACATAGGGCATTCGGGGGATTTGAGTACCCATTCAAGAACCTCAATCGCATGAGGGTCTTGTTCGTACGCAAGTCTTTCTTCAATCAATCGCTTATTCTTCATCTTCGCTCACCGTCCATTGTAGAACTCTGTAATGTTGGCCTGTTAGGGACTTCATGCTTTTCGCAGGGTAGTATGCGTCAAAGCGATTGTCTCGCTTGAGGAGTTCCGTGACTTGTCGCACTCCGGATGGAGTTCGCGTCTTGTTCATTTTAACGATTGTCAGTAGAGCCTCGGCAGACAGACCATCGGGCCTATGCGAAAGTTCGGCCAATGCCGCATCTTTCCATCCCATGAATCTCCCTTTGCCCCAATACTTTTTCTTTGTCATTCTTCATCTCTCCTTCGGATGCTGACAGTGGATTTGCCGCCCCTCGTCTTCACTACGAATCGCTTGTCATTCTTAAGCCTGTTGTGCATCCCCTTTGGGGGTGGAGGGTTTCTAAACGGCCTACCGTTCTTCTTCTGCCGAATCAAACGGGGTAGGTCGGTCGAGGAGACTTCCTCGCCTTCCTTCTCTTGCAGGTAATCAGCCGCTCGGTCCATGAACGCCTTATACTTGCGGTGGTTACTCGCCATGTCCGTCACCCCACTCTCGCAACCCATAAACGAATTGATTGCTACGACCAATCTCTTTCTTGTAGAATCTCTTCTTCTTATCCATGCGAAAGATTTGACCAGCACTCCTCGAATTCTTGGGGAGGAGTGTGTGTAGGATTCTATCTCTACTTCGCAAATACACCTCTTTACCGGAAAGAGGTTCGTCGGCTTCTTTCAAAATCAAATAGGCTTCGTCAAGCCAACGCTGTTTCCTTGAGCGGATTCCCCGATGAGCGTAGGTCATTTGCCTTCACCCCACTTGAGGTTGTCTTCGGGCATACCGAAGCGACACACGACTCCACGACGGCCTCTACCCTCCTTACGGGGCGAGAACTCCGTGAACCACGCCTGTTGCTTGAGGTTGTCCTCAATCCAACGCTTCGACGCTTGATAATCGTTGTTCGTGATGAGTCTCGCTATGTCCTTAACGAGGCTACTGCGAGGCACATCTTTGTCCCAAAAGGTACTCTTGATGAGGTGGACATCTTCGTCCATGACATTCCTACGCATTCGCAGGGAAGATTCAAGCAGTTCCTCCAAGTCCGGACCCATCTTGATTTCAAGTATGCCGCCCTTCCATTCCCCGACCATCATGTTGTAGCCAATAGCAAGTCTGCGAAACAAATCGCTCTCAAAGGAACGAACCGATTCTTTCATCACCCACTTCTCAAAGGCTTCATCGAAGACCACGCCTTCGGGTGGATTGAGAACGACTTCCATTTGCCGGTTGATGAACCATTCTCGCAAGTCCATGATTTCACCTGCAAGATACGCTCGCTCCTCTCTCGACATGGATGCTTGCAAATTCTGTGCTTGCTTGTATTGCGCCTCCTTTTCTGCATCCATGAGGATGTCGATAATGAAGAATCGACGGTCGAGACCGGACTCCAAGTCCATGCGACCATGTTGCGTACCGCCCCATACAGTGTAGCGAGTGTTGTATCGCACCCAACCATCCCTCATGCCTTTGGCGACTCTCCCGCTATCGAGGGAAGTGAGCATTTGATTCTTCATGTCAATTGAGTGGTCTTTGCGATTGGCGTCACTCACTGATGAGAATTCCTCGAAGGTGAGGAATCCGCCGCACAAGTCTCTTGCGAGTGGACGACCCACGATGTTCCCGTCTTCGTTGACGGAACCGAACATACCTGCTTCCGTGACCGAGTTAGGTCCGTTCATAGTGCGAAAGCCCACTCCTTCAAAACCGTCCGGATTCCAAAGAAGGCCGGTGTGTTCAGCACAGAAGAGGTCGAGCAATACATTCTTTCCGGAACCCTTAGCACCACGCATCAAGATGTGAATGCGTGTGTCTGCGATACGGGATGAAGGCGTATAGATTGGGTAGTTGTCGTGCCGTAGGGGGCAGTCTTCAATGACGAATCTCCTTGAGTCTTCTCCGTCACCTTCGCGAGGTGCGAAATCGCACATACTACACTTGTTGACCGTGTTGAAGATGTGTGCGCCGATACTGCACAGAAAGATGGGAACTTTGTCGTCTACATCTATGATGTGGTTCCTTTTGCAGAAGTCCAGCATTCTGTCGAATATGTTGGTTCTCATTGGAACATACCACCCATGCTTCCCTTCTTCTCCTCGACCTTCATGCGAGCAATCACCTCATTCGCGTGTTTAGCGGCCTTGCTTGCTTCCTTGGAAGCATCATTGTAAATCTTCTTTGAGCGGGTCAAAGCACCCTTGGTGGCGAAACCCCACCTCTTCAATATCGCAATGCTTTCTCGGATGTTCGAGTCTTTGTAAGCAAGTGGCTCCGGTCTCGGACCATGTGGGGGAATGACAAATACATACGCTTCGCAATCGCTCTCGACGCCATACATGAAAGCAGGCAACCATCCCCAAAGAGGTTGGAGGCTCGATAGCGTATGCTCCTCTCCAATTTCGCTTGACGAGATTAGCACAGGTACTTCGTGTGCGCTTCCCAACATATCGTCAAACGCACCGGAGGTTAGCACGAAGAACTGTTGAGGTCCGAGTTCGAGAATCATTTTAGCAACATCCCTTGCAGGAGGATAGTTGAACAGCCAAGCATTCTTCTGTTGCGAAATATCCTTGCTAATATGTGCAGGTGTGAGTACCTCCACAATAAGTGTTCTACCATGACGATAGATAGGCCAGCCTGTGAATCCTACATCGAGGAAGGTGTGTGGGCTTGAATGGATATGCTTGCTCGTCATGTAGCCAATCGGCTCTTTGTCTGCTACCAATGATGCTCCGACGACGGCAGGGATATGGTCTGCGCCTACTGCGTCGTATAGTATAGCGTGTGTGATGCCTTCCGGTTCTCCGTCGAACCAAATGAAGTCGGTCTCGTTGATGGTTTTTACTTCGCCCATGACCTTACCATAGGTAGATGTCCTTATCAACCCCATTGTTTCAAGCCTCCGGAAATAATTGGGAAGGAATAAAACGATGGCTTGCGCCGCATCGACCGTTATTCTGTAATCTTTCCTTAGATGGATTAAATCTTTTACTACTATACTCTCTAAGGAGAGTATGGGATTTTAAATTACAGACTCTTAGGAAGTTGGAGAGAATAAACAGAATCATAGAGCAGTCCCCCGTTTATTTTCTTTTGAATTATGTTTGAGCCTTGAAAATAATTCACTTTCAAGGCGGTCCCTCTCTAAATCGTACATGGATGCGCTGTGCATTTTCAAGCCGCTTGTGTTCACGACATATTCATGCTCTTGCACATGGTACGCTATGTGTTGAGAGGCCTCGGCAAGTGCCGTGAGGTCGTCAAAGTGTGCGGCGTTGATGTAGCGATAGTTGGGGCCATCCGGTACGCTAACGAAGGCGCATAGGAATCCGTCTCTCCGCTCAAATACATACTGCGGGTCTGCGTCATGTATGCGAGTAGGAACCCACACTATGCCTATGGTCCGTCCGGAGAACGCGGGAGTGTATGTCGGGTAGTCGGGCAGACCCGTTTCTGCGTTTCGCACCGAATCGGAGCAGTACGCATCCAAGGTCTTGTCCGAGTTGGGAACTGCGAATTGTTCGTACTTCGTATCGAAGCAAAGCATAATATCGTGGGTATAAGACCCATCCTTCGCATCGAGAATATGTCGCAACTCGTCTTCAAACATCACGCCCTCTATGTTCCCCTTCATGCAGTGATTGAGCATGGTGCGAGGAACTTTACCCAACAGGACTTCTAAGAACTGCCACATCTTGTGGTAGCCGTCGATGACGATAACGAAGTCTTGCGATTTGAGGTGCAGGAAGGGACGGAATAGCCGCCCTTGCTTGCCGGAACGCCTCCAAGCAGTGAAGTCTGCGACTTCCAACTCGGAGGTCTTAGCGTACACATAGCGGTCAGCATAAACGAAAGCCATGCGACTCACTCTTCCTTGAACATTCGGTCAGTGGTTCGCAGTCTCGTATCTGCTACAAGACTACGCCATTGCTTGATAGACACTCCGCACTTCTTGGGTGTGCCTCCGTGTAGGATGCAAGCGTTTCCCTTAGCGTTGACGAACTTCTCCGCCAAGGAGCATCTCTCACAGACGAAAGGCTTGCCGTCGTAGCGAGCGGGGTCAGTCTTTGTCGTGAAGGTAGACTCACAGACCTTGCACTTGCCGCTACTCTTCATTCTTCCTCAACCCCCATCATAGGCTCCCCATGTCCGGTAGCCTCGTCGACGAAGTGCTTGAGACCGAACAGCCACATACCTTCCCTCACGCCGCCGACCAATTGCATGAACTCGTCGCTTGTGATTTGCTTGTCTTGTGGTGTGTGTCGGACACGGACGATTGAAGGACCGACGATGCGTTCCCCATCGTCAAGGTCTTGTTCTCGTACCGTAGTGCCGAAGGCTGCGAAAGAGGCTACCGCATTGGTATGGAAGTCACTACGAAGTAGTCCTTCTTCGTTGACAATGATTTCACGGACTTCGCAAAGGGAACTTGAGCCGCTTCGCATGGCTGTGTCGTTGTAGGCATTCACAGGTACAGGCAGGACTTTGTCGCCTTTCATGGCGTTGCGAGGGACATATTCGATGTACCCGTCAACCGCTTCTTGCATTTCTTTCAGTGTCGGTTTTTTGGCCCAAATATGCTCAATCGCACCAGTTCTGCCGATATGCACCCATAGGTCTTTGCTCTCAATTTTCTTATCTTCTTGCATCATTTCACTCTCCTTTTCTGCGTAGGTGTTTTCAGTGTACCTACATACCACCTGCTGTTTGTCTCAATTTCTGCGACTGCTTCTTGAAGCACTTTGTTCCATGCTCCCATGTTTTGCGTACCGTACTCTTGGTCGATAGCACACAGGTCTTCAATCATCTGCGAGGCTACCAGTAGTGCCTTCTGCACTTTTGCGAATTTGTATTCCTTCATGCTTTCTCCTCCTCAATGTAATTGAGCAGAATCAGTAACTTGTCCGAGGAACATGACCACAGGAAGTAGAGCGGGTTTGAGTAGAAGACAGCCCACTTGCGTTCTGCATAGTCGTCTGTGGAGTTCGGGAATAGCAATTCCACGAAGCCGAACTTGGTAAGCCGGTTGAGGTACTTGAGGTCTTCAAGCACTTGTGTAAATGAGTCGAAGTCCATCATTAGCAATCACACTCCCTGTACCATTCGCCGCATACACAAGTCATAATCATGGCGAGGTTGTGTGCCTGTTGCAGGCTCCTTCGTACCTCGATGGGTATGTCGTCCGGTGAACTAAGAATTTGTCGCAACAAGAACCTCGTATCGTATGACCTCATCAAGCATACCCCCTAAGTGGGTCGTCGTCGTTCTCATCCGAGTCGATGTCAATGTCGTCTTTGTCGCCGTTCACTTCGACTGACTTCTTGTTGAGGAATTCTTGCACATCACCTGTCCTCATGGAGGCTTCGTCTTGCAGAATTGCTCCCCCGCTCATCCTTCCGTCCATGCTGTCTACATACATTCGTAGGAGAGGGTGAGCATTGGTAGCGTCGATTGCGAAACCATTCCCATCGTCGGAAAGGAAGACCACATCGGGTTGAGCGGCCATAGCCGCAGTCCGTACACAGTGGAACAAGTGCTTGCTTCGTCGAGCATTTCGCAATTCATCATCTTCGTTTTCGAGGTCGATGGCTTGTGTGATTGTGAGGGCATCGGGGAAGTAGGCTTCCTCGGTTACTCGTTGCACAATCGCAATGTGTTCAAAGAACTGCACGAACTCTTGGGAGTCATGTCCGTGAGAATGGAGCAATTGGGTCCACATCAAGTTCCCCAAGTGCATCTTAATCACTTCGTCCTTCTCCATGTTCGCAAACACAGGGCTTCCATCGTCATTCACGAATCCTACATCGGTGTCTATCACATATCCACCTTGCAGTACCATACCTGCATAGAATTCGCTTGCATCATTCATCATCTTTTCATAGTTGTCGGTCATTTGTATTCCTCCGTTTTCATTCCTCTTAAGGGGGGGTCGCCCTATATTACTGTTCCTCCGAATATGGGCCTGCTTTCAATTTCTTCATAGCCTCATCGTAGTCCCGTTGCTTGATTATTCCTGCTTGCAGGTATCTTGCGAGAGCAGACTCAATGTCCACTGTCCACCTGTATGCTGAACGCATACCGTGAATTTGGAAAATCATAGATTCGTAGTCCTTTGCGTAGTCTTCGGTCCAACCGTTGACCTTCTTGAGTTGGTCTCGGACCTTGCGAGCCATGCCTACTCGGAGGCTACGACCATAGTGCTTGGTGCAGTGACACAACGGGCATAGTGCTTGAACACCTACCAAGGTCTGCACCTTGCGAACATCATCGTACTCCCATACTTCGTGGCATTCCACTGCATGAGTGCGACCTTGGTTGAGACCGGAGTCTCCGCATATATCGCAGACATTTCTTGCTTCTCCGTAAGACCAACGGCGAAGGCGATTCCATCCGGACGGCGGCAGTAGGGAGCGCAGATTCGCACCCCATGTGCCGGTCGGAACGAGTTCGGCTGTAAGGCGGGAAATCAAAGTAAGTCCCCCAAAGCGTCTTGGAGTTGCGACTTGATGCTCTCCATGTCGACTTCCGTTTGAATCTTAGTCCCTTCCGTTTGAATGTTCGACATAATCGCTCGGTCTTGATTTTGCAAAACCGTAGGTTTGCGAGCGACCATTGATGCTCGCTGGTGAGGCTGGTATCTTTGGGTAGCCATCCACAGGGGAGCATGAGAGGCATGGTCACAGACGAAGAGGCCGCTTCGACGGAAGTTCTTCATCGTGCTGTTGCAGATAGGGCAGGCCGAGGGTGTGGTCGTCAAGTCTGTCTCACAGCGCACTTCTGCCACTCCTCCGTAGGGAGTCCGGCAAATGGCCGACACATCGTTAGCGTCGTTGACGCATTGGTATCTTATCACTTCATATCCTTTCATCACTTCGGGCAACATCAGTCTTCTAAGGGGGGTTTCCTCTATATCAATCATTCTCTCTCTTCCGTTCATTTTATTCATCTCCAACTTTTGCAAGCCACCATGCGGGGGCATCTCTTCCTTTTTTCCATTCTGCGAAACCTTTCTTGTCTCGGAAATAGAATTCTCTTGCGGCTTCTATGTCGTCTTCCCATTCTAACAGGTCTTCATTGAGACCTTGCGACTGCTTGAAGCAACGCTCAAAAATCATTTCGTGCTTATATTCGCCGCACTCGTCTGTGTGGGGTATGTATTGCGCCCATACACACCAAGTTCCGAGTTGAACAAGTTGCGATTCCACCAAATGTTCTTTCCCGTATCTATACTTGAATTCGTGGCATAGCCATAAGACATGGTCTTTCAACCACGAGAAATTTTCATGTGATTCTGCGACCCAAAACACTACGGGGTGGTTACGATAACCTCCCTTGTGAGGCTGACCGAGGCTGGTGCGGGGTGCGTGTTCCGGAGGTGCGCCGCATTTCAGCAAGGCTGAAACAAGGCACTGCATTCCTTCGACGCACATTTTGTTGATGTGTTTGTCGCACATCATTTGGGCCGCAAAGCGAGGGTTTCTGTCGAGCGTGAAGATGTTCATTCCTCTTCTTCCTCCGGAACTTCGCAAGCCTTCAAGAACCTCGCTCTATCGAACTCCTTTGGGTACAGTTCTTCGCACATCGTAGCCCAACCGTAGGCTACATGAATGCGCTCCTTGTATGCGGGGAACATTCGGATGGCTTCTGCGATACTGTCGAAATTGTCACTATTCATGCCTCGTCCTCCTTGATTTCTCCACATTTCTTGCAGGTATATTCAATCACGCGTTCTTCAACGAAAGTCGCATCAGCACCATAACCATCCCAATAAACATCAGTATATTCGTCGGTCTTTTGCCATTCGTGTTCGCACATTTTCACTCCTCCCATCCCGACATGAGGTCGTACTGAACTCGCAAGAAGTGTGCTTGGGCAAGGCACTCGGCTTTGGATGTACCCATTCTGTGAGCAATGACAAGACTGTTGCATGAATCGCAGGCTCGGCCTTCAGCGAGAGGAGCGGCGTTGTGGCCGTCCTTCCAATAAATCTCCCCGTTGGGGAGACGGTGAGCGTGTAGTGGCTGACCACAGATGCTACATTCGCCGCTCATGCAACCACCTCTTCTGTCTCCGTCAATGTGATTCTTCGCAAATCATTTTCGTTGAGCAGGGCTTGAACCAAGGAGCCGACATCGCTTTCGTGTACGATTGTCTCGTAATCGAAGGTATGTCCGACTGCCTTTATTCGGTAGGTCTTGCGATTGCCGTCGTCCTCTTTTGGCAAGTCTCCCACTGGGTCTGCCTCGACGCTTCCGTCTTCAAGCAATTCAAGTGAGTGCATTTGTCCGTCGATGTATGCGTAGTTGTAGCATGAGCCGGAGTTGCCGACTTGAGTCCAAGAGTCTTCATCAGCAAGCCAAGCAACGCTTGATGTGTCCATCAGCGTAGCCACTTGGTCGTCTGTGAGGTACAGGGGCCACTTCTTCACTTCATGCAATCCGTCTTCGTCTTTTCGTGTGTCAATCATCATTCTTCATCATCTCCGTTTTCGTTTGGTTGTTCTCGACCTCTAAAGGGGGCCGACCCTATATCAATGTTCCACAGAATCTCTTCTTCTGCGTCGAGGTATGTGCCTGCGACTGCACCCTCATGTGTGAGGTACAGTCTCGCTATGCGTCCATCCGGCATAGTCGCGACTGTCGTCGCAACTATCGGTTCCCAAATCCCTTCGGGACTTAGCAAACAATCGTACTGCATCACTCTTCCTCATCCTCCCAACATTCGCATTCAAAGCATCGGTAGCATCCACCGCACATACCGTTGTCGCACCATTCTTCGTCTGTCTCTTCAATCATGGAATCGCAGCCGGGGCATGGCATAACGGTCTTGTCGGGGCGGTCGTTGAGGTACACAACTCCGTCTGCTGTATAGAAGTCCGGTTCATCTGCGAAAATCATGCCGTGTCGGGAAGGGTCGCAGTCGTAGTGACCGGCTAATTTTTCGAGGTCAATCTTGCAATAAATACCTGCGTCGACCCAAAATGAGTTCTCTCCGTTCAAAGTTCGCAGACCATCGAACTCCCATACGCCGTCGCCGCCGTTCGTCCATAGCGTGATTTCTTGACCACGCCATTGAATGACGGAGTCAATGTGTCCTCCTTCCATCCTGTCGCCACCGACACCTGTGAGAGTCAATTCGCAGAACTCGGTCCAATCATCATCGGGGATGATGTAGCAGGGGTCGCCTACAAACCAAGTCATTCGTCCACCTCCTCTTGGTCTTCCCAATCGCAGAAGTCTTCTTTGTCGGGGTCGTATTCGCCCTGCGCCTCAAGTTCGGAGAGCCAATCGTTGAGACCTACTTGGTAGGCAATCGGGTCATATACCTTGAGTAGGGCGGAGGGATGCGCCGAAGTTCCACAGAACTCGACCATAGGGAAGCAATCGTCGAGCATATCGTCGTATGCGTCGTAGATGTGTTGTGGGTAGTCGTTCATTCGTCCACCTCCATGCCGAGAGCATCAGCAAGAAGTCTCTTGACTTCTGCTTGCGACATTTGCTTTGAGGGTTTGCGCTCTCCCATGCTTCGGGGCGCATCCTTGATGTGAGACAAGTTCGGACGGCTTGCCGTAGTCAAGTTGCGACTTTGCCTTCCAGTGCTGTTGCCGTAGGTGCGGCGAACCGGAGAGCGGAGCGGAGCCTTGTGTTTCTTGGCGGCGTTGATTGTCTTTTGCCTGTGAGCGTGTATCTTTGCATCATAGCGAGGGAGGTCGTGACCGAAGTGAGGGAGGAAGAAGTCCTCCATCTTTGCGACTTGACGGACCACGATGCACTTTTGCGTGTGGTCTCGGTACACCTCAAAGAGCCGGTAGCCGGTCCCGTCGATGCTCAAGTCAGCATAGCCGATGTGTTCTCCGTTCATGCGACCACCTCCCAAGGTGTGCTTGTGTGTCGGTACATCGGCTTGTCAAGGTCGTAGACCTCGTACTTGCCAGTTGCCGCATTCCAAGCATAGACGACGCATTCTGCGACATCGGTCCTTGTCGCAAGGTCTTGGAGTTGGGCGATAACTCCCGCAGGGTGCGTGACCTTGCAACGGAGCGTCACCTCGGTTTCAAGGGGCGGTGCATTTAGCAACCGGATTTCAATAGCGAACCACTCGCTCATGTGGGGGAGGTAGCCTCCGCCGTTCTCGTCTGTATTTGCTTTCATCGTCAATTTCATTTTTTCACTTCCGTTGTAGTCTCTATAAGGGGGGCATCCCCTTTATCATGCTTTCTATAATTTTGAGCCGTAATTCTGCGGGTTTCTTCCGCGCCAAGATAGGTAAGGTATGAACGCTCAAACACACTATGCGAGACGCATCTGTGCTTGCCCGTCTGTATGTGTGCGAGTGTGACATACGCATCTGTGCATGATGCGATGGTGAAGCGAGCGTAGTCCTGCGGGTGCTGACCTACTGCGATTGCTGACAGGTGTATGTATTGCATCAGTAGTGCCTCCTGCTTTGCTCGCATGATTCGCAAGATATACATTCGATGTGGTCGAGTTCGGTTCCGGGTACGGGGACGCCTCGGTGCTTTTCGGGATAAGGTCGGGTTATGTGAGGCTCCGGTGAACAGTCTGCGTTTCCGCAGATATCGCAAGTGATTTCCCAACCGTCATAGTACGCTTGGGCCTTGCCTGCTGTTCTTGCTCGCATGAAGTCTTCAAAGTCTGCTATGCAGATGGAGCAGGCTTTGAGGGCGAAGGTGCGGCTTCTATCATCGGGGATGATAACCGTAACCATGAACTTGCGAAGTTCGCCGACTTCGTCGCATTGAGGGCATAGGTGAGGCTTGCCAAATGCGGCTCTCGCCATGTGGTTAGGCCGTCGCTTGAACCTGCCTTGTCCGATGTCGGACTCAAGCAGGCTCTTGACGCTTTGCAAGTTGTACGGAAGTGCCTTACCCATCATCACTCGTCACCTCCTACAAGGAGGTCGATGTCGCCGTTGCATTGAAGTCGCAAAGGTGTCTCGTCTCCCCATAGGGGAGTGAAGCAGTCGATGAATGCCTCGGCCCAATCCTCCGGATTTTCCGAGTACGGAGGGTGTGCCATGAAGCAGTATGTCTGCTTGTCTGTTTGCACCATCCACATGATGAGGAGGTCGCCTTCGGCGTTGCGATATTCGCTCATTGGGAGCCACCCCCAATCCACTTGGTCAAGGCATCCTTGACATCTGCGATTCCTGCCTTGATAGCGGCTTCAACGGAGTTCTGCCCTGTGCCGGTCTTCATTACATGGGCTTGCTCAAGGCCGATGACATCGCATAGTGCTTCTGCTTGTTCATCGGACAAGTTGACACTGCTCCCAAGACCACTGCCGGCGTTCCCTTGGGAAGCCCACATTGCGAAAATTCCGGAACGGAAGAACCATGCGGAGCCACCGGAAGCGGCGATAGCCTCGTTGGTGTGTTCGTCTGCCGCCTTGAGACGGACTGCGGCGAGGGCATTTTTTGAACCTGCATCGGCGTCTCGATAGCATCCTTTGGAGTAAGCATAGCCCCACACTTCGACGGCGAAGCCTGCTTGAGTGAGCAACTCCGAAGCGGCCAAGGCGACTGCTGTTCTTGCGAAAATCACATCAGCAGAAACAAATGCGTTTGCTCCGGTCGGAACGACCAATGCGACTGCTTCCACAGGAGCCAAGGACTTGCGAAAAGTTCGGCGGAACTTGGAGTCTCCTGCAAGGAGACGAGTGGCGTTGACTCGTCCTCGGCTATCGCTCCATTGGAGCATTCGCTTGAGTTGGTCGAGGTCGATTGTGTCTACCAACTCGGAGAGTTGATTGCGAGTGTTTTGAATGGACTTGTGGTCGTTCTCCACATATTCGCCCAATCGTTCTGCGACTTGGCGACGCTTGGTAATGCCTTGACCTGCAAGGTCTTTGCGACCAATCCAATCGAGGTCGGCTCCTACGGAGAGCGGGTCGTAACCCTTGAAGTCCGAAGGACCAAGTTGGCTGATGAAATCGGCGGCATCGGCCGGCGAGTATGCGACTTGACACATGGCGTCAAGGTCGGGACTGTGGAATGTCTGTGTGGTCATGTTGAATCCTCCATTTGCGAAAATCCCCGAAGGGGCTTCAAGCGGCTCCTCCGTTTGTGGCGAGTGCGAGGTCAATGAATGCCTTCTCAAAACCTACGGTTTGCAAGTCCTTGGCTGTCCAATCGGCGACGGCGACCCGGCGGATTCGTTCCATGTCCCATCCGAGGATGTGCTTCTGCTTGTGAGCAGTGAGCATAGAACGAGGGCTGATGATGCGGCCAAAGAGACCGGCGGAGTCGGCCTTGGACCGTAGGTCATGGAAGAAGGAGGTGATTGAATCATCTCCGATGAGTTGACGCTCAAAGGCCATGTCGTAGCCCCAATGAATGACGCCACCGGCAAAGCGGTTGAGAGTTGCACCGTCGAGGACTTCGGCGGCTCCGTAGGGACTGCGGCCCTTGCCTTGACCAAGGGTGTTGGCTGTCGCAAGAATGAAGAGGTCGGGGTGACGCTTGATGACGGTCCCATCGGGCATCGACCATTCAGTGTTGGCTAAAGCCATGTTAGCGGCGACGGCTGTTCCACCCATGAGGCGGTCAAATTCGTCGAAGACGAGGACGCCACCATCACGATAGGTCTTGACGGCTTCGCTCATTCGGTGGTTCTCCGTACCATCTTTGATGGAAGGAATCATTGGACCGACTATGTCGGAAGGCATCATCTCATTGTGACATGAGACGACGGTGAAACGGACGGAGTCCGAGGTGAAGCCACCTTGCGATTCCGGAAGAGTGACCAAGGTCTTGAAGACCTGTTCTGCGGCGAAGGTTTTGCCGGAGCCTGCCGGACCCGAAGCCAAGGTGTTTTGGCGGATTCGTCCCATCTCAAGAAGATGGTCGAAGCATGGGTGAGCAAGGCCGACCTTGATTTCATCAGTCTCGCCGAGCGGCTTAACGACCAAAGGTCGAGGCATCGAGAGTTGCGAAAGACCATCAGTGATGGCGACTTCAACATGGTCGGAGACCATGCCGATGATGTGAGGTGCTACAAGTCCTGCAAGGACTGAACCACCATCTCCTTCCGTAGGAAGGGGCATCTTCAAATCGGGCTTCGGGGTTTTGGGTGTTTTTGGCATAGGTTTTGGCTCCTTTGGGGGTGTGTCCTTGGACTTGGGGGTTGGCTTGGGTGGCGACTTTGGTTCACCAAAGAGGGAAAGGTCGGATGGCTTGAGGTGCTTCCGAACCGAAGTACCTTCGGTTGGGTGGAGGTGGAGGTCGATGTTGACACAAGTGGCGTGAATCCAATTCTGTTTGCGAGATTCCGAAGGAATCTTGACGGCGACGACGGCACACTTCGGGGCTTTGCCCCGAATTGCTCCGCCACAGACCTTACAGGTCGAGTCGAAGTTGGCGTTCTTTGTTTGGAAACCTCCGGTACGGAGGGCTTGGTTTTGGGGGCTTTGCTTGCTCATTGGGTTTCATCTCCTTGGGTTGGGTTCATTGTCCGGTCCTGTTCTGCCGATGGAGTTCCTGTATATGAAGGAGTCGGCAATCCGAATCCAACATCAGCAACGGGGCAGAACGAGTTGGGAATGGAAAAGCGGCGAATCAAATCGACGACAGTTCCATAGGGGGTTTCTATCTTATGTATCATGTTATATTCCTCTTCATCAAAGATGAGAGGATATAACTAATGATACTTAGATAGTACCCTAACATTATCCCCCTTTAGGGGGATAATGTTAATCTCTGCGATTTGGATAATCAATATACTGATATTGATTATTCAAATCCCTACACATACATGCCTGCGAGGCAAATTATTTTGCTAAACCAATTGACCCCTTTAGGGGTCAATTGAGTCTTGGATTAACTTGATATACCAAGTCCTTTAAAAGGACTCCATGCGTGTGCAAAAGGACAAAGTCTTTGCTTTGACTTTTGCAAATCAATAGAGTGCTATTGATTTTCAAAAGCATTCCCCTCTTTAGAGGGGAATTGGCGTAGCGGGTACTTTGAGGGCTTTGAAAGCCCTTGGTCTTTGGCGAAGCCAAAGGGCAAGAGCGCAGGGGTGGGGTCTACGACCCCCCAATAAGGGCGGTTTTCCCTAAAGGAAAAACCTTCAGCAGTCCATCGTTTTTGGGCTTTACCCTTTCCGAATGCTACCTACCTTCCCCTACACTCACACATGAGGGGCGCGAGTTCATCGGTTTTATTTTACCCAATATGAACAAATCACAGATTTGTCCATATGGGTACTTACGAGGCATCGGTGGTATCTCGGTAAGGTTTGCGATTTCCTCGGCCTTAGAACGGTACTGCTGAGACCGGAGAGGGTGGTATCATTTTGGTACTACTTTGGATTTAGGTCGACCTAAACCTCCTTTAGGAGGTCAACCACGCCTCCGTATGTGCCTCCGTATGTGCGTAGGTGCTGAATTTCCGTAGGAAATTGACGACTTTATGAATAGAGTATATTGATACTCTATTCTTAAAGCACACATGCGAGGGCGAGCGCGAGCAGGTGCGAGCGAGCGTAGGCGCACATGGGCGCGAGCGCGAGCAGGCGCACCCCTGCGAGTGCAGGTGCATGTGTATGCACATACCCACACCTGCCTCCCCGTATGCGCTCGTACCTGCCCCTGCGCGAGTGCGAGCGTAGGCTCGCATGTCAAAAATCTTGGAGAGATTTTTCGCAAATTTAGGAATAGGATTGAAGAATTCCTATTCCTAAATCACACACGCCTGCGAGGGCAGGCCCGTAGGCGAGCGAGCGTAGGCTCGCAGGTAGGCGCAAGGGCGAGCATGGGCGTAGGCAGGAGCGCACCCTTGGGCGAGCGGGAGCGTACCCTCGCAAGCGCGAGCGCGAGCCTGTGGG
>Ga0098045_1000044_pt1 | contig 56304 bp, 89 predicted proteins | sample 11_taG_FD_77071 | JGI IMG/M metagenome (GOLD analysis project Ga0098045, IMG submission 77071) | Marine viral communities from the Subarctic Pacific Ocean - 11_ETSP_OMZ_AT15265 metaG | ecosystem: Environmental > Aquatic > Marine > Oceanic | place: Pacific Ocean | collected 2015-01-16 | reverse complement strand
TTATGGTATTAGTAAGTCTTATATTTGTATTTGGATTAGGATACATGTTCCGTGAAGGCGGAGGCAAGATACAAAACATTGTAATTGAAAAGCACAATACAAAATATGTTCGTAGTGCTACAATTATTGATGCAGTGTATTGGTTGTGTTTGTGGTTCTTCAAAGAACTTAACGATATACCTATGTCAACAACATGGGTGTTCGTAGGACTATTATGTGGACGTGAACTTGCTATGGCAACTATGACAGGCAAGGAAAAGTTCAAGACAGTATTCCCTTTAGTAACTAAAGACTTTATTAAAATGATGATAGGGTTAGGTGCTTCAGTAGGAGTAGTGTTGATGATACACTATGTTATTGTTCCTAACCAAATAGGAATGTAACTCACAATAATAGGGTGCAACTAAGGCACCCTATTGTTTAACTTTTATATATTATCTTCTTTAGGGACAATAGATCCATTGCCGAATAAATCAACAGCCTTCCAAGCAGAATACATTTTCCACTTAGGTACTGAAGGCTCAGCATCTACCATGCCATACCAAAAAACCATATCAGAGGCTTTCTTAGCCGCCTTTACAAGTGCATCGTCTTGTTTGTCTTGCATCTTGTGTCTGTATTGTCTAATTGTTTTATATAGTAAATCGTGTATGATGGCCGCTCTGGCTACATCAAACGGTGCTATCAACCACCACATTCCTCTTGGTACTGATGCTAAATCAGTAACAAATCCAGTAGGAACAGTTATTTTTGAACCTTTGAGTTTAACACCCACGCCTTTTAGTGCTTTAAGTTCTGTTTCTGTTAACTCTGGACAATCATATGACAAATCACGACCCAGTACCCATTTACGTGGTGGGTTGAACTCTGCCATGATTTTGTTATTAAAAGTTCCCATTTTTATACTCCCTCGTTATTATAAACCTTTTTGCAGTAATATTTATTTGTAATTGCCATAAATAGTTATAAGGAAACTGAACAAATGAAAAAACGCACAAGATCAATCTTAGAAGAATTAAACAATCTCCATAGAGATCGTGATAATGATTCGTTAATCGCTACTACAGGTACTAACATCATTGAAAGTGCTGTTAACCTACTCGCTCGTATAAACGAGAACTATTCGGCAGAAGAAGCACAGGACATAGAACGTAGATTCCTAAACTCAATTAGAACGGGAGATACTAAGAAATTTAGACGTGGTATTTCAAAAGTACAGGAAAGTAGAAAAAATGATTCTTAATGAAGGTGGCAACGTATTCAAAGATGAAAACGGCGATGCAACTACACAACGTATTCAACAAGCAGACGTAGACCCAACGTTACAGTGGATTGAAAAGATTACTGGCATGGACCATGTCAACATGAAGTTAGGGTCAACAGGAATTAAAAGTTCAAGTGGTGACTTAGATGTTGCCGTTGACAAAGACGAATACGACAAAGCAACAGTTGAAAAGAAACTAATGGCATGGGTAACAAAGAACCATCCAGATGATGCACCAAGACAGTGGGTAGCCAAGTCAGGTATTAATGTACACTTCAAAGCACCTATCAATGGTAAAGAATCAAATGGCTTTGTACAATTAGATTTAATGTTTGGCGAGCCAGAGTTTATGAAGTTCGCACTAAAAGGTTATGGCGACGACACAAAGTATAAAGGTGTACATAGAGCAATCTTAATTTCCAGTGTTGCAAAGTTTCATGGTTACAAGTTTAACAGTCAAACAGGACTTGTTGATAGAATTAATAATAAAACAGTTTCAAAAGACCCAGACGAGATTGCACAGTATCTTTTAGGTGACAGTGCTAAAGGGTCAGACTTAGATAGTGTTGACACTATCGTTGCTAAAATTAAAAGCGATCCTAACTATGATGCAATGACGGCAGACGCCGCAAAGTATTTTGAGAAGGACGGATTAAAACTACCAGAATCAGTTGCGTTAGAAGGACGTGAATGGTTTAGAGATACATTGGACAAACTAAATGAAGTTTAGAGATTTTAAAACAGAAGCACCTAAAGCAAAAGCAGACACTAAAGAGCCTGATGCACCTATCTCAGGTACAAACGTTAAGCAGACCAAGAAGATGGATCCTTCCACTATGGGTATTGCCAAAGCGGCTAAAGATGTTAAAGATAAAACAGTTGGTAACTTCAAAGCAGGATACGATGCAGTCAAGCAACAACAAGCACAAGCAGGCGGAGACGGATCAGTCTTAGGTGCTCTCAAAGGAATAGCAGGCACAGGTAAACAAGCAGTAGACCTTGCAAAGACAGCCGGCACTCCAATAGCAGAACCTGTTGATGTAGATGCAGATGATGACAAAGGTGCAAAAGCAAAAGCAGATCCTAAAGCAAAAGAAGAACCTAAAAAAGATCAACCAGAAGCAGAAAAGAAAAAGAAATATATAGATGAGCCAATCAAACACGCTAAAGACTTAGTAGGCAACAACGCAAGTTTTGTTGATACTAAATCTAATTTGTTATACCAATGGGACGAGAGGTCTTCAAAGTGGCATCCAGTTACAACGTCAAAGCAAAAAGGTAAGTCATTAGATAGAGATAGTGGCATCAAAGGATTCAATGCCGCAACAGGTAGTTCAAGAACAGTTAACGAAGGTTTAGATGCACGTATTCAACACATTGAAGATGAAGTTATCTTTAATGGCAGTGCTGGTGCAAAGAGAGCATTAGCAAAGATCAAAAGCATGGCAAGTAGCAAAGATGATGTACAGATTAAATGGGACGGATCTCCAGCAGTCATATTCGGCCGCGATGAGAACGGAGAGTTCATGCTCACAGACAAAGGTGGCTTTGTCGCAAAAGGATATGATGGACGAGCAAAGAACGGAGATGACCTTGAGAAGATGTTTCTTAAGCGTCCCGGAGCACAAAGGGATCCAAAAGGATTTAAGGCCTTAGGTGCTAACATGAAAAATGCTTTTGGCATTATGGAAAAGGCTACGCCTAAAGGCTTTAGAGGTTACTTCAAAGGTGACATGCTTTATTTCCATGAGCCACAACAAGAACAAGATATGTATCACTTCAAGCCTAACATTGTACAGTACACAGTTAAGACAGATAGTGATTTAGGTAAGAAAATTAACATGAGTAAGATGGGGGTAGTAGTTCACAGAGTCATTGACAAGGATGGTAACGAACAACCATTTAAGGACTTTGACATTATGGAGGGTAATGAGTTACTTGTTATTCCTCCAGTAACAGTTTCGGAAACACCAAGTGTTGACGAAAGTAACATTGGGAAGTTAGAGGCTTTGATATCATCTAACAGTAGTGCAATTGACAGTTTCCTTGACAAGGCAAAACTTAAACAGATGCAGGTCTCTGACTTTTCCAATATATTGTACACTTACATAAATCAAAAAGTGGACAGTGGATTAGACAAGTTAGGAAGAGACTTTCTTAAATGGTTAGGCGACTCTAAGGTCAGTGCTAACAAGCAAAGAAAGATCCAAGAGTATGTTAATCAAAACGTAAAAACATTCAGTGCTATATGGGATACCGTAAACGGCATTATGAGTGTAAAGAATAATATTATCGATCAACTGAACAATCAAGATGCAGATGTAAAAGCAACCATTAACGGGCAACCGGGTGGTGAAGGTTATGTCTTAGCAGACCCAGATGGTGATATGAAACTTGTTAACCGCGGCAAGGGTGGATTTACAGCGGCAAATAGATCTATACAACGATAGGAGCAAAGACTATGAAACTTAAAGAAATGTTAGATGACGTGAAAATGCACGAAATCGACGACGATATGAGAGACTTAGGTCTTGGTGGTGAGCCTGATAAAGCAGATGATGATGAAGCAGATTTAGCACCTGGATTTAAACAACAGCCAATGATTGTACAAGTAGGCAAAGTACTTGACAGTAGAGGCAATCCAAAGCCAGTAACAACTTGTGTTAGTGACGATGGTAAAGAACACAAATGTAATCCGTCACAAGCGGCTACAATTAAAATGTTACTAACAACAGACAAAGTTAAGCCAGACATTAAGCGTCAGTTTACACAAGACATTCAACAGTCTGAAACACTTAAAATGATGTTATCAGCAGGTGACAACGATGATATGATTAAAGCGTTCTTGAACAAGTACGTTAAAGGCGACTTAGACGCACCAGAGAAGAGTAACTACAGTTAATGATGGATTTCTTAACAGAACTGCACGAAGCGAGAATGACTCGCGACAGCGGCAATCAACGTGTACTAACATACACAGATTGTTGTGAGCGGCTATACCTTACTATGCTCACCCTTGAGTTGCTTAGAAGGTATCCACAGTTTGCTCCTGTTGCTCACGGTTATGCTAAGAAGACCACAGACAGAGATAGTTACAAACACTTTAGAATGTATGCAACAGATTTATATAACTTTGCATACTTTGTACAAGGTGACACAACGGCTTTAGAAAAACTAAAAGATCCTAAAGCGGCATTGAAAATGCGTACACGAACTACTTTACCTGCTATGGCATTCAATAGATATCTTATTGCATTGTCATCAGGTAGAACAAGTACAATCAATGATCAGAAAGTATTTTTAGATATTGAAAGTGCATTACACATTGCCAACACAGACTACAAAGCAGTACGTAGAAATATTTTTAACTTAGACAGATTAGCAACAGCAGACAAAAAGAAAACTGTTACACGTTTGTTGTATGCTGTTAGAGCTAAACTAAGAAGCAGTGACATCATTGAACACTTAGAAGCATTAGCGGCAGTAAGAGATCTTGAAACTGCTAAGGTTAGAGACCCAGAGCCAACTGTTTCAATAGCAGACATAAGTGTAACTGCTAAAGACTTAGGCTTCTACAGATACTTACTTGGTACTAAGAATTTAATGCTTGCCAAGAAGTTTATTGAACTTGCTAAAGACGGCAAGCCTATTCCACCACAGATGGTAAAAGCATATATGCCTGCCATTAAATCTATAGATAACATAGTAAAAGCAGGTCCTGCCTTTATTTCCATGCTAAAAGCACTCGAAAGACGTGCATTACAGAGCCAAACTTCCAAAAAAGACTAAATACATGTAACAACTTCATAGAGTAATGAAGATGTCATTTAAGAGAGAATAGAATCTCTATTTTAAACATAGGAGAAATAAAATGGCTGGAATAGCACAAGGAAACGGCGGAATCGTAGCATCAGGCAACGGTTTAGGCGGAAGAACAAGAATTATCAATCTTGCAAAATCAAACATGACTGAAGCAGAATTACATGCGGCTTTAGATTACTTAGCGGCAGGTGATGTTGCTGGAACTAACGATGCACACACAATCGCTGGTGTTTCATGTTTAACTGAATCAGGTGTTTTCACAAGTGGAACTACTGATGATGTACAAGTTGTACTACAAGGTACAGGCGCATTTACTGCGGCGGCAAACTTTGGAACAGGTTCAACTGGTGTAACATCGTCTTTACTTGCAGACTTTGACCAAAACCCTGCGTAATTAGTTTTTAACTAATACGAAGTTTTAAAAGGGCTCAGTTTTTACTGGGCCCTTTTTTCATGACTATAAGTAATACTATGAAAGTCACAATCAGAACATTAATAGATATTACTGAAACAAGAAAGCATAAGCACAACGAAGTAGACAAGCAGTTGATTTTCCAACAAGCCAATTTTGCAAGTTTCTTTAACTGTTTGAGTATGCGTTTCAATCCGTACTACGATGTAAGTCCACTATGTTCTGAACAAGACGTGACTGGGGTATTTGGTACTGATTTTAAAGGAACACACAAGGTGTGGGACTTTGAGTTTGAAGTTGAAACAGCAGTTGCCGGAGCAGATCTAAAAACACTCAAAGAAGATTTTGATTTGGTCCCTGTCATTGCTAACCTTACAGAAACGATAAATACTGATAACAAAGCATTTAGAACAAAGAGTAAGAAGAAGTGTAATATAATCTTTATCTTACCAGAGAATGCAGAGTAAAAGAAGTATAAATATTGTATAGGCAAACATTACATCTCGAATAGGTACACAATAGGCCCCTTGCACGATTAAACACGCAATGGAGAGAACAGATGGCAAGAGCCACTAACTTAGAAAAAGAAAACTTAGAAGCACACGTAGACTTGTGTGAACAAAGATACAACTCACTCGAAGGACGTATGAAATCCATCGAGGAAAAAGTTTCAGCCATCCATGTTGATATCACAAACGGCAACAAGTCAATGGTTAAAGTAATTGTTGGCGCATCAGGCACTATTGTTGCTGGCCTACTATCCACTATCGTAGTCATCCTTATTAACTTCAACTAATCCTTTAGACACTAAATACAAGTGTTATGTTAGTAGAAGATATTATCACATCTCTTGTAGAAAAACAGATATGGGCACGTTCTGGAAAGAAAGTAGTCCGCAAGTATCGTTGTACTACAGGGCACCGCAAAGGTCGTATTGTATCTAAGATAGGACAATGCTTTGCGGCACCTAATATCAAAGCAAAGATACGCATGAAGAAAACACGAGCCAGACTTGGAGCAAGAATGGCACGTAAGGCAAGAAGAACTAAACGTACTAATCCAGCAAGTATCAGAGTAAGAACTATGAACAGGTCTGGAGCAGGGTTTAAATACCCAAGCAAACGTGTAAACATTAAGAAGAGACCGAAATGATTGTTAATGAGATAATTACTGAGGGTGCGTTACAGATTGCAGGACGACGTGGTGGCAAGATTGTACGTAAATACAGATGCACAAGTGGCACACGTAAAGGACGTATTGTTGCAAAGCCAGAAACATGTAACAAACCTAAAAGAGTACAAAGTTCGATTAACATAAAGAGAGCAAAGGCAAGACGTGGCAGTGCAATGAAGATTGCATCAGCACGTAGAAAAAGAGCAGGCGGTATTTCACAACGTATTACCAGAATTAATAAGTCAGGTAGACGTAACTTAAAAAATATTCGACCTAAAACAAGAAGTAGAAAAAGGTCAAGATAATGAGATATAACGAGTTTACAATTACTGAACAACGTGCAAGAGAAATTATTGCAGAGAAGTATCCTCATTACACAGAAGAACAAATTAACGAGGCAATCCCAGCAATGTTAGGTGCAGTCGCAGGTGCGGCAGGCAAGTTAGCAATGAAAGGTGCCGCGGCCGCGGGCAAGATGGCGGCCAAAGGTGCAGGTGCAGTCGCGAAGGCAGGTGTAAAAGCCGCTGGACGAGTTGGACAAAAGATGGGTCAGGTTGCCGCGAAAGGTGCTAAAGGCGCCGCACAAAAACTTGCAACTAAGGCATTGAACAAAGCACAAGGGGCAGTTGCTGGAAAGATGGCACAGGCAGTATTAAAACCGGGAGCAGTACTTCCGATGCCAGATGCACAAGGACAGCAACAAGATTTTGAAATAGATGCCGTTAAGGGTAATGAGGTAACACTCAAGAACCCAAAAGCCAAACCAGGCGAACCAATCAAAACAGTTCATGTTAAGAAAGATTTGGATCCAATTATCAAACAGATGACTACAGGATAACAATGAAACTTCGTGAACTATTACAAACATTTACTATAGCAATGAGCAATGAGGAATCAGAAGTATTGAACCAAATGTCTACGGAGTCTTTGACTCCTATTCATGCTTATACGCCAAGAGAGCAATTCGTTATTGAATCGCTTATTCGTAAGGCCTTAGTAAGTAAAGTAGTTAAAAATGGTAATGTACTGGTTATGGCAAATGAAGCATACAAATCCTGAGATAATAAAAACCTTAAATGAGATTATGGAGGCTGGACTGGCCGAGTATCCAGTGCCATATAAAAAAGGTAATAGCATACGCATTAAGAATGTTGTTATGCGTAAAAACGGCAAAGGATATCACGTATTCAATCTTATAGATAAACAGCATGTCATTTTTACCCCGTCTAAAACCACAGCGTTAGCCGTTGCACATTGCACAGCACACGGTTTAGACTATGCCGTGACAGATATAAGACGTTTAGAGGAGAAATTGAGTAAATACTATAACGATGCAATATTTTATAAGTACACTGTAGAGCATTCAAAAGACGAAGTACGTGCAGATTCGGCGCAGATGAGATTTGAGATTGCAATAGACGAATGTATGCGTATCAGGGATCAGATTGAGAACTATCTTTTTGATAAATAAATGTAGTTAAAGGGAACAAACAATGAGAATAAGCCATTTTAATAAACCGATCACAGTAAAGAGCCTTAATGAGAGCTTGGACAAAAGATTCGGGGAAACAATAGACGTAGATAAATTTTCAACAGATCAGTTGATGGACGCAAGAAACAAATTGCGTACAGCATTACACGATATCGAAACTAACGAATCATTTGATGCAGTAGGTAACACAGATTACCAAAAGAAAAATATGTTCTTAAAAGTTATTAATCAGGCAATTGACGAAAGAGCTCATATTGTTGAAGGCGACATAGAAACAGAAACACCAATTACAGAAGGCGCTGAAGAAGAAGCAACATTGGTTATGGCCGCAAAGGACATGGTTGATAGAGTTACAGGCTGGATGGAAGACACAGCAGAAATGCAAACAGAATCAATGCTTGAAATAGGCGACAAAATTAGAGACGAAATGGGTTCTGAGCAATCAGAAGCATTTATAGGTACAGTTAAACCTGCACTTGAGGCTTTATTCACTACACTCGAAACTACACGAGATGCATTAACAGGCGGCGTAGCCGTACTGACAGGCGAGGGTGCCCCAGAGACAATGGGCGATGAAGCACCAGCAGAAGAAGATCCAGAAATGGAACCAACAGTTGACGCAGATGCAGAAGCACCAGCGGAAGGCGAAGATGAGTTTGCGGCGGCAGAGCCAGCAACAGGCGGCGAAGAAGAAGCCGGCAGAGCCACACGTGAGTCAATTGAACGATCAAGACGCATTGGTACTTTACTTGGAGGCACTGACTCAAAAAAAAAGTAATTGAGTCGGCTTCACCCAATCTAACGAAAATCTTAAATTTACTTGTAAAAAACAAAACTGAGAAAGTTTCTTGGGATGAGTTAAATGCATTCATGGATAACATGGGTGGCGAACAACACGATCAAGAAACTTTCAAAGCAGTGTACGATCAAGATCCAGTAGTTAAAAACCTCGTAGCAAGTTTTGATCCAGAAGGTATCGTACTAAAAGGCGGCGAAGAAGTAACTCCCCCAGCACAAGGCGATGACACAGTTGACCAAATGGCTCAAAGTGCAACGTCTAATGCAATGCAATAATCCACATATAAAAAAACACTTGACTTCGTAACGTAAGTACTGTATAATGTACAGTACATTAAAGGTTTGAAATGGAAAACTATAAAGAAGTCGCAGATCAGTGGATATGGCATTCACGTTATCCTCAATATAAAGAGTTTGAAACTCTATTTGATAACATCATTGCAGATGATGAAAGCACTGGCACGACAACAGTAGACGGCGAGCAAATCTACATACCAAAAGATAATCAAGACTACCAAAGAATACAACAAAGATTTTTTGATTGGCTTGAGCAACAACTTGCATTCAAAGACTTTACTGATTTTAAACTTATTGAGTCTTGGATCATCTATTATCAAAAAGGTGGATACCAAGGACTTCATGTACACCAAGGTGACTTGAAGAAAAATACTTTTAGTGCCGTTGTACATTTAGATGATGTTCCAATTTTACATAATACAAAGAACAAGTTTAACGGAATGCTATTTACAATAATGCCAGAACCAGATGGATACCAACACCCAAATCATTTTCCAAGTGTTGAAGGCGGAGTAGTTTGCCTTGATGGAAGAGTGTGGCACGGAGTGTATCCTACAGACAGTATCAGACGTACTGTCGTTTACGATATAGAATATAATAGGAGATAATTTGTCATTAATAACAGAACGCTATTCGTATAGCGAAATCAAAAGACAGGCGGTTGACGGTAAACGTTTATATGCTTGTCCAGACGGTAATGCAGTAGCAAGTGTTACTACTATTTTAGATAAAACAAAAGACAAGTCTGGATTGATTGCTTGGCGTAAACGTGTAGGCGAACAAAAAGCCAAAGAGATTGTTACTGAAGCGGCCAGTGTTGGAACACGTATGCACAAGTATCTTGAAGACTATATCGAATTTGCTGAATGGCCTACACCAGGTGGCAATCCATATGCCCAACAGGCACATAAAATGGCAACAGTAATTAAAGAAGAAGCAATGACACATGTCGATGAGATATGGGGATCAGAGATTAACTTGTTTCACCCTAAAATTTATGCAGGTACCACAGACCTTGTAGGACAGTACAAAGGACAACCTGCTATCATGGACTTTAAACAAACTAATAAGCCTAAGAAAGCAGAGTGGGTAGACGATTACTATCTGCAGATGGTTGCTTATGCATTAGCACATAACGAAATATACGACACAAACATACGCGAAGGGCATATATTCATGTGTAGTCGCGACTTACAGTACCAACAGTTTGATTTACTACCAGAGAACTTCGACGAGTGGGAACAAAAGTGGTGGGATCGTGTGTATATGTACTATGATAAGTTCGCTTGAAGTCGATAAATACTAATAACAATTTAGGAGTTATTAAGTGGCTGTAGTTCAAATATCAAGAATTCAAATACGTAGAGGACGCAAAAACAGTGGTTCGGGAATACCTCAACTTGCAGGTGGTGAACTTGGGTGGGCAGTAGACTCACAAGAACTATACATTGGTAACGGTAGTGTTAGTGAAGGTTCTCCAGCAGTTGGTAATACAAAGGTACTAACAGAAAACGATAACCTGTTTACACTTGCAGACCAATACACTTATAAAGATGGCACAATACAAACTGGTGCAACAGTTAGTGGTCCAATCAAAAGAACACTTCAGAGCAGATTAGATGACATCGTTAGTATCAAATCTTTCGGTGGAGTAGGTGATAGTTCAGATCAAACAACAACACTACAACGTGCTATTGATCAGTTGTTTATTAATACAGCAACTAAAGGTACAGCACAAAGTAGAGTTACACTTGTTTTAGAAGCAGGTACTTACAATATTACAAACTCAATTAAGATTCCACCTTATGCAACAATCAAAGGTGCAGGAAAAAACAAAACATTTATAGTACAGACAGGTAACTATCCTATCTTTACAACAGTCAACAGTACAAGTACTCCAGGGTCTTATGCTGATGACAGTACAAGCACATCACTTAACCAAGCACAAGATATTATTATCGAAGGCATGACATTAGAACACACGTTATCAAGTTTTACAGGTATTGAACTTGTAAGTTGTAAGAACAGTGTGTTTGAGAATCTAAACATCAAAGGTCCTTGGACTTCAGGCACAGGTATTGTTGCCGCAAGTATTGGAGTTAGCATGTCTAACCTAAGTACAGTTGTTGGATCATTTAATAACAAGTTTCATGACGTTGACATTAATGGTTATGCACATGGTGTTAAGAGTGATGACGATGCATATGAAAATACATTTACAAATTGTGTATTCGATGTTCTATCATACGGTGTATGGTTTGGTGAAAACACAGTTGTTGGTGCTCAAGGACAATCAACAGGTCCACAGAAGAACTTGTTTGAAAGTTGTGCATTTAATAACATTGATAGAAATGCAATTATATTCCAACAAGGAAAATATAATACAAGTGAAAGTAACAAATTTACAAACGTAGGTAACAACGGCGGTACAAGTACAGCAGTTGCCTACACTATTATTAACAGTGTACAAGATGGTAACAAGAGTTGTGGAGATTGGTTTAGTAGAACAAACGATCTTATGTTAGATACTGCTTTCCAAACTACTCCTTACATATCAGAAATACAAGGACCTATCCACACAGGATACAGTTTTAGTAACAAGATATCAACAGTACAACAAAATGCTTTTGAAACTATTTTTAGACTCCCAGGTGATTACACTCGCACATACATTATTGATTATCAGTATAAAAGTAATCAAGTAGATGCAATGCGTCAAGGTAAGTTAGAAGTTATTGTTAACAAAAGCAATGACTCTGTAACGTACAGTGACGTATATGATTATAATGGAGATGCAGGTTTTGCAACTACATTAGAATTGAAAGCACAACTATTTGATATGAACAGTGATACTGTAAACGACACATTAGCAATAAGAATGAAGAATACTGTAGTGAGCGAGAATGCCGACTTTACATACCAAGTATCAATTAAAAATTAAATAGAGTTAGCATGTTTTCAGAAGTATATGAGAATCGATTAATCAAGTGGAAGGCACTCCGAGACACCCTCGAGACATCTAAAGATCCATTGCGTGATGTAGTTGAATATTACTCAAACGCACCAATCGTACACAACAAAAGTATAAACATGTGGGATCAAAGCACGTGGCGTGGTCCTTGGGAACTTATCCAAGAAAATGGCTATACAGACACTTGCATTTTATTAGGAATATGTTATACTTTACAATTAACTGAACGGTTTTCGAAGAACCGTTTTGAGATACATATTATTACGGAAGTAGAAAAACAGGAAACCTTTATGCTTTTATCCATAGGACAGACGTTCATACAACCTATGGGCAAACGCATAATATCACACAACGAAGCACCAGGAAGTTGGGTACCACAAAAGGTATACAAGTTGCCGGCACTTCAATAAATATTTTTTTGTTAACGCAAGAAGAAAGAAGAGGAAGTCAATGTCAAATATCAATATAATGAAGCGTGATGGCACTACGGAGCCATTAGATGTAAACAAGATTCACAAAGTGGTTGAGTTTGCTTGTGAAGGGCTAACAGGTGTTAGTTCGAGTCAAGTAGAAATGAGCTCACACATACAATTTTACGATGGCATGTCGTCAAGTGAAATTCAAGAGATTATGATTAAGTCAGCAAATGATTTAATTACGTTAGAAAATCCTAACTACCAGTTTGTTGCATCACGTTTATTATTGTACGCAACATATAAAGATGTTTATGGCGAATTTGACAATGCTCCTCTTATGTCAATGATCCAGAAAAACATCGAACGTGGTGTATATGATCCTGACATTCTAAATCAATACACACCAGAAGAAATTTTAACATTAGACAAATACATTAAACGTAACCGTGATGAGAACTTTACATACGCAGGCCTAAGACAAATTGTTGACAAGTACCTGTGTCAAGATAGAAGTTCAGGACAACTGTTTGAAACTCCGCAACACATGTATATGATGATTGCCGCGACACTATTTGCTAATTACCCAGCAGAATCACGCATGTATTATGTAAGGAGATATTATGACGCGACCTCACTTTTTAAAATCAACATACCGACCCCAGTCATGGCTGGTGTTAGAACTCCTGTCCGCCAGTTTGCTTCTTGCGTTTTGGTTGACAGTGATGATTCTCTCAATTCCATTTTTAGCAGTGATATGGCTATCGGACGTTATACGGCGCAAAGGGCGGGTATCGGAATCAACAGTGGTAGAGTTAGAGCAATCAACTCTAAAATCAGAGGCGGAGAAGTTGCCCACACAGGAGTAATTCCGTTCCTAAAGAAATTTGAAAGCACAGTACGTTGTTGTACACAGAATGGTGTACGTGGCGGAAGTGCAACTGTTCATTTTCCATTATGGCATTATGAAATTGAAGACATCCTTGTACTAAAGAATAACAAAGGTACAGAGGATAATAGAGTACGTAAGTTAGATTATTCAATTCAACTTAATAAATTAATGTATGAAAGATTATTGTCCAACGGCGACATAAGTCTTTTCTCGCCACACGCAGTAGATGGAATGTACGAAGCATTTTATTCTGACCAAGACAAGTTTGAAAAACTTTATAAGGCGGCAGAGAAAGATCCTAAGATTAAAAAGAAAACTATTCCAGCAATGGAGTTGTTTGGTTCAATGCTTAAAGAACGTGCTGAAACAGGACGTATCTATCTTATGAACGTTGACCATGCTAATACACACAGTTCATTTAAGGACACAGTGTACATGAGTAACTTGTGTCAAGAGATTACACTACCAACTAAACCACTTACACACATTGATGATGAAGAAGGTGAAATTGCATTGTGTATTCTAAGTGCTATTAACGTTGGACTATTAAAAGAGTTAGACGACTTAGAAGAACTATGCGAGTTGGCAGTAAGAGCATTAGATGAAATTATTGATTACCAAAGATATCCTGTGAAGGCGGCTGAAGTATCTACTAAAGCAAGACGTTCATTAGGAGTAGGTTATATTGGACTTGCACATTACTTGGCACGTGAAGGTGTTAAATACAGTGACAAGAAAGCATTAACAAAAGTACACGAACTGTCAGAAGCATTTCAATACTACTTGTTAACAGCATCTAATAAACTTGCACAAGAGAAAGGTAAATGTGATTACTTTGATAGAACCAAGTATGCAGATGGTATCTTACCAATTGACACATACAAAAAGGATCTTGATGAAGTTTGTAACATTAAATTAAAGTATGATTGGGATAGTCTTAGAACACGTATCACAGAACACGGCCTACGGCATTCAACGTTGTCCGCACAAATGCCTTCGGAGAGTTCGTCCATTGTGTCAAATGCCACAAACGGAATTGAACCACCAAGAGGTTACTTGTCCGTTAAGAAGTCCAAGAAAGGGCCTCTTAAGCAGATTGTTCCGCAGTATACTACATTAAAGAATCACTATACTCTATTATGGGATATGCCAAGCAACGAAGGGTATATCAATATAGTAGCAGTAATGCAGAAGTTTTTTGATCAGGCAATTAGTGGTAACTGGTCATACAATCCAACACACTTTGAAAACAACGAAGTTCCTATGAGTGTTATGTTCAAGGACTTATTAAACACATACAAATACGGTTGGAAAACGAGTTATTATCAAAATACTTACGACTTTAAGGGGGCTGATGAAGTAGAAGAACCAACTTCAGAGATAAGTACTCCACTTGTACAAGTTGAACGTGGTGAATTTAAAGGCACAGACGACGAGTATGAAGAATATTGCGACAGTTGTGCAATTTAGTACTTGACAACGTAAGCAAAAGATAGTAACATATACAGATACATAGAGAGAGGTGCATTAGAAATGTCAACAAAGAAAACAGTGTTCAATAAGAACAAAGTAGATTTCACAAAGCAACACATGTTCTTTGGGGAGGATCAGAATACACAAAGGTACGATACGTTTCGTTACCCAGAGTTTGATAAGTTAAATCAAACAATGTTAGGATACTTTTGGCGTCCTGAAGAAGTAAGTCTACAGAAAGACAGAGCAGACTATGCCAACTTCAGACCAGAGCAGAAGCACATCTTTACGAGTAATTTGAAATACCAAACACTATTAGATAGTGTACAAGGAAGAGGACCATGTCTTGCTTTCTTACCTTATGTTTCCGTGCCGGAATTGGAAAGTTGTATTGTAGCATGGGACTTCTTTGAAACTATTCACAGTCGTTCATATACACACATTGTAAAAAATGTTTATGCCGATCCAAGTGAAGTATTTGATACTATCCTTGATGACGAAAGAATTATTGAACGTGCTGAAAGTGTTACTAAAGAGTACGACAAGTTTTATAATATTGCTACTGAACACTTTAATCAAGGCAAGCACAGTATCTATGAAGTTAAGAAGCAGTTATACAAAGCAATGATGACTGTAAACATCTTAGAAGGTTTACGTTTTTATGTTTCATTTGCATGTACATTTGCATTTGGCGAATTAAAAATGATGGAAGGGTCTGCAAAGATTATTTCATTGATTGCACGTGATGAAGCAACTCACCTGAATCTGTCTACACACATTCTAAAGCATTGGATGAAAGGTGATGACGACAAGGACTTTGTTAAGATTGCAAAAGAGTGCGAAGAAGAAGTTTATCAAATGTGGCGTGATTGCGTTGACGAAGAAAAACGTTGGGCAGACTACCTGTTCAAAGATGGATCCATTATTGGATTGAACGAAACTTTGTTACATGCTTATGTAGAGTTTATTGCTAACAAGAGATTGAAAGCACTTGGACTTAAAACAATTTACGATCGCCCACTTAATACTAACCCTTTACCTTGGACACAACATTGGTTGTCAAGTGCAGGACTACAAGTCGCACCTCAAGAAACTGAAGTTGAAAGTTACTTGATTGGCGGTATTAAACAAGACGTAGAGAAAGATACGTTTAAAGGTTTTAGTTTATAATCAAACAAAAGAAGGAAGTACAATGAGCAAACAACCAACAGTCGTTTATTCAAAGCCATCTTGTCCGTCTTGCGTCAAAGCAAAATCATTATTGGACAATTTGAAAATTGAATACACAGTAAGAGAAGTCGGAACTGATATTACACGTGAGCAATTACTTGAAGAATTTGAAGTAAATGGTATGCCACAGCCAAGATCGGTGCCGCAAGTTATCCTTAACGGTAAGTATATAGGAGGATATGAAGCATTGGCTTCGTATGTTGAAGAACACGGAATAGAAGGAACACAACAATAATGCTATTAGAAGTACCATATAAAAAAGGCGATACTGTATCAATTAAACTTGTTTCAGGAGAAGAAGTAGTTGCTCGTATCGAAGCGATTAATGATACTTCTTTTAAATTACACAAGCCACTGACATTGATGCAAGGACCAAAGGGAGTTGTATTAGGCTCGTTTATGATGACTGCTGATCCACTTAAAGATATTACATTACCAAAAACAAGTGTTATGGTAATTGCAGAGTGTGAGAAGGAAACATCAAAAAAGTATATTGAAGTAACAACAGGGATACAAACATTATCATGAGTAATAAATTAATTTTAATTGATATTGACGGTGTAGTATTAGACTGGAAAAATAGTTTCTTACAGTTCATGGCTTTGGAAGGTATTGTTGAAGTAGACAATACAAAGTACAAAGTTACTGAATGGATGCAAGAACGACATGGCAAAGAGATAAGCGAAGAACAAGGCAAGTTTATGGTTGAGTATTTCAATCGTAGTGCCTGGATTGCTTTCTTGGAACCATTAAGAGATAGTGTAGAGGTGATAACTGCCCTTAAAGCAAAAGGCTATGAATTTAAGGCGATTACATCATTACACACGGATAGACCGGCACAAGCACTTCGCAAGTTGAACTTACAAGATGTGTTTGGTGAAGGAGTTATTTCCGACATTACCTTTTTACCTACGGGTGCTGGCAAAGACAAAGCACTTGCAAAGTATGAAGGTTCAGGGGCCTGGTGGGTGGAAGATAAGGTTGAAAACGCTCTCGCTGGAAAGCGAGTTGGGTTGAAGCCAATCATTATCGAACATGAATATAATAAAGATACATTCAAGGACGATATCCCAACTGCAAAGTTCTGGAGCACTGTTTACAAAATCATTACAGGAGAAAGATATGTCAACAATTCATGAGCAAATTATTGCTGAATACGAAAACTATATGAAAGAGTCTGAAGCATTCGATACAAAGAGTGTTAAGGCGGCGGCGGCAAGAGCAAGAAAAGCCTTAGGAAACATGGGTAAACTTGCAAAGTCACGTAGAGCAGAAATCCAAGAGAAGAAAAACTCTCTATAATTTCTATATTATTATACAAGGAGACAGTACAATAAAGTAACATAATTGTACTGTTTTCTTGATAAATAGATTCCTATAACTAAATATAAGTATAAATTAGAGGGTACTTAATAATATAATGAGCAACGGAAATTTAAAATGGTATAACCCTGTTAAAGGGTTTGGTTTTATTACACCAAATGGTGCAACCAAGGACATCTTTGTCCATATTTCAGAATTCAAAAAAGCAGGTATTGTAGAGGACTCGATCATCGAAGGTATGGCACTGACATACGACGAAGTTGAGTTCAGAGGTAAGACAGTAGCCGGCAACATCAAGAAAGACTAAATCCTATGAAGTGTACTCAAGGCGATGTAGCCCACATCACTTTTTCAATTCGACCGCAAAATGTTGGACTGATAGTGAAAGTAAAAGAGTATATAGGACAGTACGAAAAGGGTGAGCAATTCCAATTCAGAGGAATGCCCTGTCAATGTTTAATATCTGACCATTATTGGTGGATAGAAGCAGACGACATTTCAACTCAACTTGGGCCAAGTCCCCAAGCCTACATAGCAGATAGTTGGTTAGAACCAATTAAACAGCCAAAAAAAGCAATAAAATTAAAAAAAGAACTTGACATCTTCAACTAAAGATGTTTAAATAGTATTGTAACGTTGAAGCCAATCAACTGCAAACTGGACTCGGGTGCGATACCCGACGCCTCCACCATAAACACATTAAGCACACATTAATTAGTGTGCTTATGATGGGGGCGAAATAGGATCGACAGGTGTAAGAGAGAACGTGGAGTTACCGGTAGGCGATGACCGTAAATCAAGCAAAACTATAGACGCAAACGAAAACTTTGCTCTTGCCGCATAGTCTAACTATGTGACGGGGTTGGCAACTTACCTGGCAACAGAAAAGTTGCACTTTAAGGAGACAAGTGTTACGGTAGCACGACTGGCTCCAACCCAGTAAGACAGGGTTCAATTCCTTGGTCTCCTGCCAATTTAGGTTGACTTTATTAACTAAAGAAAGTATAATAATAATATGAGAATAATAAATCTGACCGCACCTTTTAATCATACGATCATCTATGATTACTATTCGCCACGTGATGAAAGTTTAATTTGGAATGAACTTAATGAATTAAGTCCTATCCTTGCAGATAAAACAACGACAGGTGATCCACGTAGTAGTGGAATGCTTGGTTTGAATTTGGATAACTTTTACCAAGAAGACAGAACTAAAAGTCATATACTTCAAGCAAACAGACTAATTTACAGCATTACAGATGAACTCAAAAAGCAGAATATGGTAGAAAATCCATTCATGAAATATTTGGACATGACTAACGATGATCTAACACAACTCAATTATTATCCAGATGGTAGTTCATATGCACATCATGCCGACCATGCAACAATTAGTGCAGTAACTACATTTTGGAAAACACCAAAAGAATTTACCGGAGGTGAACTAAAGTTCACAGAGTATGATTACTCTCCGCATATGGATAACAATACAACTATCCTATTTCCAAGTTTTGAACAACACGAAGTAACCAAAGTAATTGGTAAAGGTCGTTTTAGTCTTAACCAATTCTACTTCATTAATCGTTGACAAACACCAAATAATATGTTACATTAATAATACAATTTAATTTTGAGGCAACTATTATGACAATGCATCTTGAACGAGGTCTTACTACACTTAACACTCGTAAGGCTAAAAAGAAAACAAAATTTACACAAAAGCAAATTGACAAGTGGACCACAGAGATGCGTCAGCACAACAAACGTATGAGGCAAATACATTGTCATCATATGCAAATGACACTTGATGATTACATCGATTACATTCACGGTAGGTACAAACGTAAGGCAACTGACACACAACCTACAAATAGAAAGCCGTGGCATTACTCACCGCCAGTGGTTCGAGAAACACAGAACATTCCAAGTCTAACATCTAAAGAAAGTTTCGCACCAGCAGTCAAGAAAGAAACTATGCAGTACACAGGTGAACGTAAACTTGTAGGTATTGCTATGATGCACAAGTCTAACCTTGTTCCTGTGTTTGCAGATGAAGATGATAAGACAGGACAAAAAGCCGCAACTGAATATGCACAAATGCGTAGGAATTAATGAAGAAGCATTGGACTAAGATACGTACTACTGTAATAATATTAATCGCTATGGCTGTTATTGGAATTGGTAGTTACGGTGCTGGTACATTTTATCCTAACTATTGGACAAAGAATAATCTTATAGCAAAAGCCAAGGCGGCATTCAATGAGGAGTGGAAAGCATTTGGTTTCCAACAACCAAGTATTGAATATACAAACAACTATGAATTTGTTGTAGGCATTGGTCGTTGTGTAGACTTTTTGAATATGACTATACCGCACGAACAACGTGTTCCTAAAATGATTATTATAGCAATGGCTGTTCTTGAAACAGGATATGGCAAGAGTAGATTTGCTACAGAAGGCAACAACTTATTTGGTTACAGAACATGGGATCCAGAAGCACCACAACTGAAACCAAAAGAACTACCTGATGCAGAATTTGGTGTAAAGAAATACAAAACCAAATGCGATAGTGTTAAAGATATGATTCGTAATGTAAACGAGTATCATGCATATGAAGAATATAGAATTGAACGTGCAAAACAACATGACTCAGGTAAATTGGATTTAGATAAACAAATTGATTTGTTATCTGAATGGAGTACTAACCCAAAGTATACTAAACTTGTTAAGATAAAAGTTAAGAAGATCAAGGATATTTTAAATAAAAATAAATTGGTAAAGTAATGGTTGACTTTTATTCAAACATTGTATATACTATAGGGACAATGAAAAGGCAAACAAGGAGGCTTTAAAATGGCAGGCGTGTTAAAAAATGCAGTAATCGGAGTTGCTCTTGCATCCATGTTGGGTGCGTGTAGTACAATGACTCAGGTTGCTGAAAGAGATACTTATGTAGAACCTAAGTGGTATGCAAAGTGTCAAGAAATGGGAACAGAAGGTAACTTCTTGTTCTGGTTTGGTACAGATTATGTTTATGCATGTGGTAAAGGTGTAAGCACATTTGATCAAGCGGCAACGGCACAAGCAAAGACGTTCGCACTAAAAGGTGTTGCTGAAAGAATACACAGTAACATAAAAGCATCTACATCAGTAGATATTAAAAACGATTCTAAGAACACAAGAACTTACGTAGAACATATTGTCGATAAGACAGTAGTAAGACGTCAACTTGAATCTGAGAAGTACACATATATGTACGGTGGTCAATTCCACACATTTATGAAGATCAAGATGACTAAAGAAGTCTTTGAATCTTTGATTAACGAAGCAAAAGCAACTCAGAGTTAATTATGTATAACGTATTCATGTATGCAGTCGTAATCTGTTTTCTAATCATGCTTGGCGCCTGTAGTTCGGCACCCAAGAATTTAGCAAACAAACCGCAATACTGTTACACTGACGAAACTATTGTTAACAAAGACGATAAGGTTAGCAGTGAAACAAAAGTCGAATGTACTGATAGACCCAATCTAAAGAATAACATGATTGTGAAAACAGGCATCGCAGACAGTTGCAGGCCACACTATTACTATGTTACTATAGCAGGTAAGCAAGAACAAAGGCGTGGCTTTGTGTGTCGTAAACTTGATGTGAATGGAGAGCATGGTGGTTGGGAGATTATTAATCCTAAGTTTATGTATTAGTTTAGCGGCCTGTGGCACATCTAAACGTACTTACATTAGTGATAGTGTAGGTAGTAGTGCTAACACAAGTTATTCACCTAATACATCTTACATTAGTGTAGTATCAAACTTTGCTAAATGGAAGTCATATAAACTTCCTGCAGAGGATCAGTTACTACAAGAACAAGCCGTATTCTTTGCATTAGACAATCTACAAGAAGGCGACATTACTGAATGGATTGGCAACGACAATGCATCACACGGTAAGGTTAGTGTTGTAATGACATACCCAATGGGTGGTGGCTTCTGTAGAGTGTTGCTATCACAAATCAACTACAAACAAAAGGTTCGTAGTTTTAAAGAGACTGCTTGTAAGAATGGCTCCAGCAAATGGAAGTTCATTAGATAAAGTAGCATAAATGTTGTGGTTATAACTACGATAAATATTACGTTAAGGAGATAACTATGATATTTGGATTCATTACCTTTTTAACTGCATTAGTAATTAGTGCAGTTGCAATATACTATTCCGTAGCAGGACTTGCCGCAATCTTCGCGGCCGCAGTTATTCCCATTATTGTAATGGGTGTATCATTAGAAGTTGGTAAATTAGTTACCGCGGTGTGGTTACACAGGTATTGGGATCGTGCCACATGGTGGTTAAAAACTTACCTTGCTTTAGCAGTGTTTGTTCTTATGTTTATTACAAGCATGGGTATCTTTGGTTTCTTATCTAAAGCACACATTGAACAAACAAGCATGTCACAAGAACAGATTGCTCTTATTGAAACACTTGATGACAAACAAAACAGAGCAACAGCCAAAATTACAAGGTGGCAAGACGAACTTGACCGCTTAATGAAAGGACAAGATGTTCGAGTTGATAACCTTATTGACAGAGAAAATGACGCTCTTAAAGATCTTTATGCCCAGATTGAGAAAGAGAAAGACAACGTCAGAGCCGATGCACAAGCACAAATCAAACTACAAAACGACAGATTAGATCAAGCGAAGTTACGTAAGTTCACAGACATAAAAGCGGCCAAGGATAGATTTGAAGGATCCATAGGCGGCGGTACAAAGTATGATCAAGCAGTTGAGAAAGCAAAAGCAAACGAATTAAGTGTTGCCAGTTCAGCACAAAAAGAAATTAGAAAAATTAATAACACACTAACAACATCACTTGAAGCAGTTGATGCCAAGTATGCAGATAGTATTAAAGCAATTAATGATAGAATACAAACGTTACGTAATCAAGCAAATACTAAGACAGTAGACATTGACAGTCGTGTAGATGAACTTGAAGGGTTTATTGAAGACGAGCAAGTTAAGATTGATGATGTACGTGAAGAAAAGTTTTTATACGAAAAAGAGTATCGTAAACTTGAAGCAGAAGTAGGTCCAATCAAATACATTGCAGAATTTGTTTACGGCGAGAACGCAGACAACAACTTACTTGAAGAAGCAGTAAGATGGGTTATTATTGTTATTATATTTGTATTTGATCCACTTGCAGTACTATTACTAATTGCATCACAATACACATTTAATTGGGCAAGAGAGAATAGGAACGGAGGTGGTTCGCCGGGAAAGTTCGACCCGAAGTCCAACCCAAATAGTCCAGCCCCGAGTTACACCGAAGCAGAGTGGGACGAAGCACACAGACAAAACTATGAGTTTGATCGTGCTAAATTAATCGATGAAAATGATGATTGGCAAGGCGAAGAAGTTCAGCAATCGTATAACGTCGGTCAAGAACCAGAAGAACAAACATTGCACGAAATGGCAATGGAAGGATTCAAAGAAGAACAAGAACAACGTGCTATAGAAGAACGTAACGAAGAATTTGCGGAAATGTATGCACAGGCAGACAATGCACAACCAATCAACGAAGAACAACCAATACCAGAAGAAGTTCAAGACGACTTAGACAAATGGAATGATTGGGTTGAAAAAGCAAACGAAGAAGCAGAAAAGAATCCAGAAGAAGATACTCCAAAAGAACTTCCAGATACCAAGAACAGAATCTTTTATGGTGCAGAGATAGAAGATCAAAAAAAAACCCCGGACGGAACCAATTACATAAAAAAGGAAGGGAACAAGCAAGTAAGAAAGACCAGTACACCGAAGTCATAGAGCCCTACACTCAAAACGCAGAACAACACGAAAGTTCACATTTCAAAGACATCCTTAAAAGACGCTAATAAGTACTTACGATGACAAAAGAATTAAAAATGAATCTGATCACTGCTCCGGATACATTGCAAAATGATAATCCAAGCATACTACTTGTTAACCCAAGCAACGTAGACAAAGAGCAATTCAACAGTCTTGCTAAAGACTTCAAGAGCGACATCAATTTATACCTTTTCCAAGAAGAGGTACCAGAAGACACAGACCAGTGGCTGATTAATATTGCTAACATGGTTGATCACATTTACATAAATTTAGACCAATCAAAAAGAATTGAGTGGTTAACTGGCTGGTTGTTGAAGTTTAATAAAACTTTTTACTTGACAACTGCCGACCATATGTCGTATAATATTATTAATGTTAACAAAGTTTACGACATGACACAAGTAGCAGAAGGAGTAAACTACTTTGAAGTATGACAAAGGCGAGAAGAAATATAAGGGACTACACGTTGAAGTTAGGAATGGCGACATGAATGGTGCCTTGCGTAGATTCAAACGTAAAGTTAACGATGACGGTGTACTACTAACACTAAAAGATAAACAGGCTTATACAAAGCCGAGCGAGAAACGTAAGATGGCAAAAGCGGCAGGTAGAGCCAGACATCTTAAGAAGATTGCAAAACGAAAAGAAGATTATGGCTATTAAACTAAACGCAGATTTATGGTTCCCAAGTATTGTCTGGGCAACATTAGACTTAGGTGCAGACATTGCCTGGCTTAAACAATACTCAGATCAATTAAGACATGCAGACCCAGAAGGTGAAAGTGTAAGTAACTCAGGTGGTTGGCAAAGTCGCTCAATTGAATGGCCAGAGTTCCAAGAGCAGAGTACTCCATGGGAACTAAAAAAGTTTAAAACACAGTTAGATGAAGCAGTAGGTGTTGCAGTTACACAAGCAGGATTTCCGCAACTACACTTAAACAATATGTGGTTTAATATTAATGGTCACAAAGATCATAACATGCTACACGACCATCAAGGAAGTTTGATCAGTGGTGTAGTATATACAAATGTTATTGATCCAGACAAGATGGGTAATATTGAATTCCACAGAGAAGATAGTGCAATTCATTTTATTCCACCCCTTGATAGATACAATCACTTTACAAGTCAAAAAGGTAGTTATGCACCTAAAGACAACTTGCTATTATTATTTCCAAGTTGGCTTAAACATAGTGTATGTAGTAACATGAGCAAAAGCGAACGTTACAGTATTAGTTTTAATTATGGTCCAGGGCAACCAAGAATGCCACAGTTATCAGAATGAAAAAAGTAAATCTATTTGAAACGCCAATGTGGCAGAATACATTGCCTGACAGCATAGATACGTCTTGGCTTATAGAAATGGCATACGAGAAATATGCAGTAGGTAAACTAAATGATTGTAATGGATTTCAAACATTTGATAACGAAGAAGAAATGAGTATAGCGTTTCCATTGCCCCATGGAGTAAGGTTACAACAGTTTCTTGATAACATGGTAAACGACATTGCAAAAGAATTAGGACTACCTATGGTAAGTTTACTTAATTACTGGCTCAATGTAAATCCAACTGGAGCATACAATAATTTACACAAGCATAGGAATGCTTTGCTTGTAGGAAACTTATACTTAAAAACACCAGACACCGACAGTGGTGGCATTGAATTTGTACGTGACGATGATGCAGACTATTACGTACCGACTAATGCAGACTACAATCCTATAGTAGGAACAAGACTTACTGTACAACCACAAGAGAATGATATCATTGTATTTCCAGGTTGGCAATCTCACGCAGTTAAGATTAATAAACACAACCTTGATAGGGTGAGCCTGTCATTCAATTATGGAGCAATTACACAATGAGAATCGAACAAGATGTTAAGTTAGATTACAAAGACGTACTGTTTAAGCCTAAACGGTCTAAATTAGAAAGCAGGCGTGACGTTGACTTGACTCGAACGATCAAGTTTCATTATGGTAATGAATGGACTGGAGTACCGATCATGTCAAGTAACATGGACGGTGTTGGTACATTCGAGATGGCGAAGGTCCTGCAAGAACATAAAATGATTACTGTAATGCGAAAGCACTATTCAGTAGATGACTGGAAAGAACACAGTGCAGGTGTAAAGATGAAGTACCTAAGTGTTTGCACAGGTACAGGAGTTATTTGGGATAAAGATGCAAAAGACTATGCTACTATGAAAGCAGTATTAGAAATGTATCCAGACATCAAGTTTATTACTATTGATGTTGCAAATGCTTATCACGAAAACTATGCAGACTTTATTGCAAGAGTTAGAGACGCATACCCAGACAAAACTATTATTGCTGGTAATGTTATTTCAGCAGAGATGACAGAAGAACTTATTATCAAAGGTGCTGACATTGTCAAGTGTGGTATTGGTCCAGGATCAGTATGTACTACACGACTAATGACAGGTGTTGGTGTACCGCAACTATCAGGCATTATTGAATGTGCTGATGCGGCCAATGGTATTGGTGGACACATTATTGCTGATGGCGGTTGTGTGTATCCAGGAGATGTAAGTAAAGCCTTTGGAGCAGGTGCTCACTTTGTTATGCTTGGCGGTATGTTAGCAGGACACAAAGAAGGTGGTGGTAACATTATTACAAAACACACATCAACAGGAGGTGCTCATAAGTTAGACAATGGAACTTATGTTCCGCACTTTGCTGAACAGAGTTTTGTTGAGTTCTACGGAATGAGCTCAGACGCGGCCATGGCGACACATGGTACACGTAAAGATGGATACAGGGGTGCTGAAGGCAAACTTGTTTCTATTCCTTACAAAGGAGAAGTAGAAGGTACACTAACAGAAATACTTGGTGGTTTACGATCTACTTGTACTTACATTGGAGCAAAACGCATTAAAGATATGCCTAAGTGTACAACATTCGTAAGATGTACACAACAGGTTAATCAAGTGTTCAATCAATACAACGCATAATTGGTAAACAAAGCACTTGATTTTTCTATCAAAATTGCGTATAATTGTAAGTACAATGATAAATATTAGTGTAAGATGCTTGATAGGTCTTACATTATATAACTCGCTTAACAATAGGAGGAAAGCAAATGACAAACAAATCCCTATCAATTTTTAACCAACTAAGACCCGTAACAGTAGGATTCGATCCTGTATTTGACAGATTCGAAAGGATGTTCAACGATAACTTCTTTGACGCTCCAACTACTAACTACCCCCCATACAATATTGTAAGAACAGGTGATTACACCTACGATATTGAATTGGCTCTTGCAGGATTCGGTAAAGACGATATTGATGTACAATACGAAGATGGTGTTGTAACAGTAAAATCTGTACACGATAACAACGAAGCACAGAGAGAAGGTGTACAACACCAAGGCATTAGTAAAAGACAGTTTAGTAAGTCTTTTTCAATCGCTGATGATGTTGTAGTTAACGGCGCTGAGTTGAAAGATGGATTGCTTAAAATAGCAATGGAGCGTATTGTTCCAGAGGCGAAGAAAGCACGTTCAATCACAGTTAAGTAAACAAGGATTTGCAGTCGGCTTTAGGGTCGACTGCAAACACTCATAATAAATAGTTAAGGAGACAATATGAGTACAGCAGTAGACATTGACGAAAAGATTGAACAGGTAATTTCAACACCTGATCGATACAAAGTTATATTACTTAATGACGACCATACGCCTATGGATTTTGTAATAGAAATCTTAACATCTATTTTTAAACACACACCAGAAAATGCAAGAGACTTAACGATGAAGATTCATCAAGAAGGAAGTGCAATATGTGGTGTATATAGTTTTGAACTTGCTGAGCAGAAAAGTATTGAAGCAACGACCCTAAGTAGGAACGCAGGGTTCCCATTACAAATCAGAATAGAGAAGGACTAAATGAGTTTAAAAGAATTAACATATGAGCATCATAGAAATGCAGAACGCCAAGGCTTTGTAAAAGTATTAATGAGTGGCAAGATTGACCCTAAAGTATACGCAACTTTTTTATATAACCAATACGTAAATTATAACCTATTAGAAACTGTTGCAATGGCAGAAGGTGTGTTAGATGACTTGCCAGATGTTAGACGGGCAAGTAAGATACTTGAAGACTACACTGAACTATGGAATGATTTAGAAAACCCACCGAAACTTGCACCAAGTAGTAAAATGTACGCAGACCATATTATGAGTATCAGAGATGATAAACAAAAATTAATGGCACACATTTATACAAGACATATGGGTGATTTGAGTGGTGGACAAATGATACGTAAAAAGATTCCTGGTAAAGGAACTATGTATGATTTTACACAACCAGATGAACTTAAGACTGCAATCAGAGAGCGTCTAAATGATGACATGGCTCCTGAAGCAAGAATTTGTTTCCAATTCGCAACTGATTTATTTAAAGAGATGCAAGATGAAGTTAAGTGAAGTGCCTGAATTTCAAGTTCAAGCAAACAAAGATAAAGAATTAAAAGTAATAGCACAAATACAATTACTACAAGAACAAATAATCGACTTACAGAAAAAAGTCGCATGGTTGGAGAAGACCACAAGCAGAAAGGTGAAGTAAATGCTTTGGGATAAACTAATCAATTGCAAAGATGAAATCATACAAATTTTTGACGAACAGGCTAAAGAAATTAATGAGCCTGGACTGGACTATTTTAATCGTCCTGATGGCGGCTGGATTAATAGGGTATGGGCAAATGATAATGTTAGACGAGCTCACATTGATGTTGTAGATGCTCGTGCTTCAAAAGGCTTGTGGATGATGCATGTATGTATTTTTCCTACGTTAGACAACCCAGCACCTATATACGGCTTTGATGTTATTGCAGGTAAGAATAAGATAACAGGAGCCTTCCACGATTTTTCACCAAGCAGTGATATGCATCACCCTATGATTGATGGCTACCGAGAAAGTGTAGAACACTTTGTTCCGGAGAAGCAACGCAAGTTACCAGAATGGGCAACTAACATCTTTACAGATAAAATGCTTGCCGCAGGTAACGTAAAGACAGACGAAGAAGCAGATGAAATTATACGTATTGCATTGAGCAATCTACGTGCATACTTCGATGAAGTAGGTATTACAAAAGGCGAAGGCGACAAAGCATTGGTATCAGGCGCACAAGATTACTACTGTCATAACCAGCAACAAAACCCCCACACACCTAACGTAATGAAGTCTTTAGGATTAGACGAAGCAGATGTAGACAAGTTTTGCACTGATATGCTATTCCCTAAACTTGCATAAATACGTATACAATGAGATACGCACAGTTTAAAATAACCGAAATGGCCATGGTTAAGTCCGCAAGAGACTCGAGTGTCTCTGGTTACATTGACGGAATCAATAGTAAGTTAGCAGGAGCCACAGATAAAGATCGTACTTTTTATGTTGGCGCATCAGAAGATCCAAACAAAGTATTTACAGCAAATCCAGGACAGAAACCAATTAAGCATTTAGGTGATCTTATTACTGGTAAAGGAAAAGATCATTTAGGAAAAGATGTTACATCAGTACCAGCAGGAAACCTTTTTAAGTCTAATGAGATTAAAGGTGAAACAGAAGATAAGTTAAAATTTAATAGAGGTGAAGTGTCAGAAGGATACCACGCAATAGCGGCCTTTGTAAGACTTATTGCTCGACCTACAAAAGATATTACTTTAGATCAAATAAGAACATTTATACCTAAGTTAAAAAATAATCAAATATTTACACTGAAAAGAAATGAAACAGAAAATCCAGATTTAGCAGATATGTTTTCTGTAACGATTGCTTTGAAACCTGGATCATGGAAATACTTTCAAAATTTTGCTGTACTTGAAGATAAAGATTTTGCATCTTATGTCAAGGATATTATTGACGATGCTAATGACGAGACAGGTAGAAGAGCAGATGTTTATGCAAACAATAACAAATACGATGAAGTAAGAGTTATAGGTGACGGTGTAAGCGGAGAACAAGAAAGAAAAACAGATATAGAGTTTGAAAACGAAACAGAAAAGAAATACAGAGGATACAGTATCAAAGCAGGCCAAACAAGCCAAATCCATCAAGTAGGTGGAGGTGCAGTAAAAGATTCTAACACAAGCAAAGCGGCAACACCAGAACAAAGATATAATATACTAAACGATGATTTATTTGGTGTTCATGGATATGCTAAAATCGCAGACATTAGTTCTATTAAGGATAAGTTTATTGAAATGGCATCTTCTAAAAAGCAACCTGCAGGTAGACTTAAAGCACAAGAAATTGCATACAGAGAAGCAGTTGACTCTATTAATAAATCCTTAACTACAGATAATGACGAAAAAGCATTCTTGAACACTTTTGTAAAAGCATTGAAATGGTGGAAGAACAGAGGCGACGATGATGTGTTGCTAAAACAATTTACCGGTAAAGGTACAATAATATTAGATGCAAAAAGATTAGACAAGATGCAAGATGCTGGTTTAAACTTGATGGCCGAGTATGACGAGAAAAAAACAAGACCACAAATTAATATCGTCGACCAAACTTCAGGAAAAAAATTAGTAGGAATAAGAACTTATTATTCCGACGGCTACCTACGTAACTATATTGAAAAAGGTCCTCTTTACGTTCAACTTACAAACATCGCTAAACCCCAAGATTAATAATCCCCCAACTCCGATAAATAACTCGGATTAGAGACATCCCTACCAAAATCCACAGAGAAATAAGAGCGGCATAGGTTTGCCACTTTTAAGATTATGCGACAAAAGAGTGCATAATTACTAAGAAGACACTGACACAGTGTCTTTTTTATTGCAATAAAATATAGGAAACAGAAGCAAATGAAAAAACTAATCTTTAGTTTAGCCCTTCTTGTTGGTTTAGCGACTACACAAGCATTGGCTGAAGATAAGACACTGGAACAAAGAGTTTCAGATCTTGAAAGTAGTAATGTTCCAAGTTTACCAAACGGTATGTTTATATCAGGTGAAATTGAAGGATACTACAACGATAAATTATTCGACAGTGGCTGGGAAGCCCGTTCAGAATTACAAGTTGGATTTGATGTAGAGTTACCAGATAACGGTTTGAATATCGATTATGCTGGTGCAAGTATGACTTACGATAGTGACTATGCCTTAGACGCTACGAAAGACAATACCATGGTTGAAAAACAAATTGGCCTTGGCAATGACTTTGCAACAATCTATTTAGGTGAAACAGACGCACAACGTTTAGGCTTTGCAAAAACTGGAAAAATTGGTGCTCCAATTATTATTACTGAAAGTAGTAATAGATTAGATCATAACAATAAAACAGTTATTACATTTGGTGGCTTCGAGCGTGATTCAGAGTTTGACTTTGATACATATAGACTTGACCCTAATCAACCATACGGTTTTGTATTAGGTTATGATGCTAACGAACAATCAACTTATGCAAGTGCAACTGTAAGTCTAATGGGACTTGCTGATGTATCATACATGATGATTGATACGAAAGCAGATGGTTCTGCAAGTTACACAGTAGACACAATGCAGGAAGGTTATTCCGTTGGCGGTTCACTATTTAGATTTGGTATTCCAATGACTTGGGGTGCTGAAGTGTGGGACGACAAAGACACAGGTCTTGCAAGTGATAACAGAATTGACGTGGGTGCAATGTATTTTGTAAATGAGTCAATTTATGTTACTGCACATAGAACTGAAAATGATGACTTAGGATATGATGGTAATTACTATGGTGTTGTTTACAACGTAGTAACAAACCGTGATGTCACTAAACGTGCTGACAAACAGGACGGCTTAGAAGTAGGACTTTACTACCATGACAAAGCAGGTACATCAACTTTTACAGGAGTTGACTACGCCGAAACTGATCAAATCGTAGGATCAATTAGATACAAGTTCTAATCAAAATAATATAGGGGACCTTCGGGTCCTCTATACTACCCAAAGTATAATTAAGAAATATGTTAGATAATGCAGGATTTGATCCAATGCATTTAACAACCAAAACTGTCGATCATTATTAGTCCAACCCTTTTTATTACGGATTGTAGTTTTAGTAAAGTCGATATTCCAGTGCAAAAACCAGTCGATTAAACCGCCTAAGAGCGCCGTACACGGGTCTACAAAGAATAGTAGTACAAAGAGTGTACCGACACCATGTGGCACGTAATGTCCTAAATGACCCATGTAACCAAAGTAATTGGCCTTACCTTTTCCTTGCGGATAAGATAACGGTTGAAGTCCTAAGTCAATTATTGAGTGCTTGATGAGCAACAGGATAAACAGTTCCATACGCATATTTATTATAAATACTAATATAAACAACAGGAGGGCACAAATGGACTTTTTATCATTTGTGGGTGAAGTTGGATTTCCTATCGCAGGGGCTATAGCGGCAGGCTTTTTTGTTTTCACTACACTAAAATTTATACTTGCATCAGTAACCGGTTCCGTAATGGGATTGAAGAACATCATTCAATCGCTCGACAACCGAGTACAAACTATGAATAATGATCTTGTTAAGATAGATACCCTGTTGAGTTATGCATTAGGAGTAAAACCTAATGTAGATAGATTAGCGGCCAATGAGGGCAAAGAAGATGCAAGACGTGACTAACATTAGGGGAAGAAGTTGAAGAATTTTTATAGAAACACTACAGGGCACAAGCAAACAGATCAGTTCTTACAAAGACAAGGTTACTGGTACGATAGCGATATGGTTAAATCAGTTCTTATTGGTTTAGCAATAGGAGTTGCAGTTGGATTCATCTGGGGCTTTGGTGTAGGTTCTCCGGACCTTGGCGGTTACATATCTACAGGAATACAAGGATAGTATGACATCAGAGTTAGCGACTGTAATTAAGGACTTTGGTTTTCCTGTCGTTGCGGCAATGGGTATGGGATACTTTGTATTCTATGTATGGAAATGGGTTACAACAGAAATTAAACCTGTACTTGGACAAGCCAATAGCACTCTGATAGCATTAATTGATCGTGTTCGTATGTTAGATAACGATATGATTAGATTAAATCAAAAATTAAATATGGTTCTTGAGCATCAAGCAAAAGAACGTAGAGATAAAGATAAAGTTAAAAAGCCTACTTCGAAGTAGCAATCATTATACCGTTCCAGTCTTTAGGTAAGTCTTGTGTTTTCTGGAACTCACAACGTTCAATCCACATCTTATAATAGCCTTCCATTTTGCCATCAAAGTGTCTCATTAGTTTTTCACAGATCCATATTGCTTCATCAAACTTCTGGGCTCTGTATGCTTCGTGCATTTCTTGGTGCATTTTCTGACTCTTGCGATCTGAATTAGTATTCATACCATCAAGCACAGTCCATATAATAATACCAACACTCTTGCCTTTTACTTGTAGTTCATCTACTTTTAAGTAAAAGAAATCGTCTTTGGTTTGCTTATACGTAGCATCACCTACTAATAGTAGGCATCCGTATTCTTTACATTTGCTTTCGATTCTTGCGGCTGTACTGACTGCGTCTCCGAGTACATCGTACGAATGTCTTGCGGTGCTACCCATTTCTCCAAGATAGCCAAGTCCTGTATTGATGCCTGCTCCCATGCCAATTGGCGGCCGTCCTTCTGCTGTGATTTTATCATTAAATTTCTCCACTGCTGTTAACATATTCAATCCTGTACGAACTGCTGTCTTAGGGTGTTCAGGATCTTCTATCGGTGCATTATGTATGTGCATACTTGCATCGCCGATGTACTTAATAATCATACCATCAGCATCAAGTACAGGTTGCGTAATTGCGTCCATGTAGCCATTCATAATTTTTGTTAGGCCTTTTACATCATCACCAAATGATTCACCTAATGGTGTAAAGCCTCGTAAGTCTGAAAACAGTATGCTAACTTCTTTCTTCATACCGTCTTTGATTAGTGCTGGATTCTCTTGTAGCATACGCACAACTGTTGGAGATGCGTATCCTGCGAACTGTTTTTTAATTGCTTGTTTCTCAAAGAACTCTTTTGCGAACCTATTAAACACTGCATGTAATCCGACGATTACAACTACAATCACCGGCCAACTCCAATCCCATAGTTGTAAATGCCTTGTAAAAGCAAAATATGCTCCATACACAGCACTTATTGGTACAGCAACTATAACAGTGCCTACAAGCCAATACGGTGTTTTAAGAGCCATTAAGATGATTATAAGACCAAGTAAAGCAGTTCCTGCCCACTCTACAAACGTAGCATAGTCCATTCTAACAATAGTATCGCCATTGATAATTGTTTGCAATGCTGTTGCAGTTAGCAAGTGTGAATAACGTTCTCCGTTAGGTGTAGCAATGATACTGTTGAGTCCTTCTGCTGTAGGACTTATAATAACAGTCTTGCCTGCAAGTTGTGTGTAATCATCTTCTACTAAACTATATGTTGGAAATTGTTTGTTCCAACGTAACCATATGCGTCCGTTAGCATCTGTCTGTATAGTTGCATATGCAGGAACACGCATTTTTGTTATGCCGCCTTGTTCTGTTTTAACTTGATAACTTGGATCGCCTGTAGCAACACGTATTGTTTCTATTGCCATTGCAGGATATGTTTCATCACCTACACGCATTATAAGTGGCATTCTACGTACAACACCATCTATCTCTGGTACAGTGTTTACAACACCAACACCATCAGCGTTCATTCCTAATAACTCTATTGGTCCTAACATACCTGGCCATTCAAATAACCAAGGCATAGGATCACCTATCTTGGCAACACCTCTTGGTACTGCGTTCTTGTTTGCTTGAGTTGTTCCTACTTGTGCAATTACAACAGCGTTCCCGGCTATTGCTTGAGCAAGTTCCATGTCACCACCAAGTCTATCTTCCTCTGAAAACAATATAGGTAGTACAATTACTCCTGCACCTGACTCACGCAACTTCCATATAACATCTGCAAGTACTGAACGTTTCCAAGGCCATTGTCCATACTGCTCAATCGCTTTCTCATCTATCTCAAGTATAGCAATATCTTCGCTAATCACAGGAGTATCGGAACGTTGAACAACATCAAAACTTTTTAATCTTAATATTTGTTTAACGTATGGATCTGAATATCCGTAGAATGTAAGAAATGCTAAAGTGAGTAAGGCAGTTGCCCAGTGAGTTATGTATTTCATACACATATTTATGTACTGATTAAATCACCAGACCGTCAAAAAACCAACATTTAAACGTAACAAATTAATGTGACCGTCAGATTTTTGTACCTGGTGAAATCTGATTCGATCTACGGTAAATACATGTGGAGGGCAATTAATGCTAAAACTGACTCGAACAGGAGTGATTCTATTACTGGGATTGCTTCACATAACAACGTCACCGCCCGCGGTGGCAAGTGACCTTACATTTGAATTTAAAAATCCTTCGTTTTCAGGGCAAGGTTATTCCAACCACGTGCTTTCTATAGAGCAATTACAATTCCAACGTAAAAAAGAAGCAGAAGAAAAAGCGGCGGCCGATGCGGCTAAAGCCAAACGTGAAGCAGAGTCCACAACTCTTGCGAAGTTTCTTAATAACGTCGAATCAAGAATTTACGCACAGTTAAGTAAGCAGTTGGTAGATAATATGTTTACTGATGACGGTGCCAACTCAGGAACAGCAACCATTGAAGGTGCTACAGTTTACTGGGTTAAAGATACTACCTCGGATACTATTACTGTAACAATTACAAATGAAGACGGTACTACCACAGAAATAGTTGTTCCATTAAGCGGATTCGGATTTTAAGAAAATGTTTAGGATAATAACAATACTATTAGCGATGGTTCTCATGACAGGGTGTGCGACAACCATGCCTGATTCTATGATTGAAAATCCTAAAGTAGTTAGAAGTCCTATTGAAAACGTATTAAAAAGAACTCCAGAGTTAGATGGTGAAAAGATCACCATAGCAATATATGGATTTACTGATAAAACAGGACAGCGTAAACCAAGTGAGAATTTCTCACAGTTAAGTTCAGCAGTTACACAAGGTGCTGAGGTTTGGGTGATAAGTGGATTACAAGAAGTAGGTAACGGAACTTGGTTCACTGTTTTAGAAAGAGTAGGATTAGAAAATTTAGTAAAAGAAAGGCAGTTAATTAGATCAACAAGGGAGTTGTATGAAGGCAAAGAGGGCAGTAACAAATTAAAGCCTATGAAATTTGCAGGGTTACTTTTAGAAGGTGGTGTTATTGGATATGACAGTAACATTACAAGTGGCGGTGCTGGCGCAAGATACTTTGGTATTGGCGCAAACACACAGTATCGAACAGACAAAGTAACAGTAGCAATGCGTATCGTGAGTGTACAAACTGGTGAAGTATTATTAAGCGTAGCAACTGAAAAAACGATTGCATCTTATGCGTCTGGAGCAGACGTATTTAGGTTTCTTGACATGGGAACAAAGGCGCTTGAAATAGAAGCCGGTTCTGCTGTTAATGAACCAACTAACTATGCAGTTCGTGCGGCCATCGAGGCGGCAATAGTAGAGTTAGTGACCAGAGGAGAAGCGAATGGTCTTTGGAAGTTTAAGAAGAAAATAGTCGAGAAGCCGGCGGTGGTTGAATCACCGAAGGTTGTACATCAGACCGACGATGTAGAAGTTGACATTTCTATCCCACACCTCCGCCCATTGCCAGACGTCGAGGCGTATAAAAAGTGGCCGGGTAAGACTTTATATTGTTCAGATAACAATCTGTGTATACCATCAGATGTTGCTGTAGCACAATTTAAGTACGAAAGACTTCGCACAGAGAAGAAGGAAGTAAACGAAGAAGGAACAAATAATATAGGAGAAAGAAGATGAACAAAGCATTTTCATTAAGAAGTATCCTGTTTATAAGTATGTTACTTTTCTTAACACCAGCGATAGCGAATGACATTTATATTACGCAAAGTGGTAATAACTTAGATTTGGACATAACACAAGACGGGAACAATAACGTTGCAGGTACATCAAGTACAGCAATCACACTAACTGGTAACACAATGACTTTTAACATTGACCAAATTGGTGGTGCTAACGTAGTATCAGCAGTAGTTAAAGGTGTAACTTACACAGGTAATATTGATCTTACTGGTAACAGTAATGATGTAGCATTACTCTGTGATAGTTCAGGAGCAGGAAACTGTGACACTGTAAGTATGAGTATTGACGTAACTGGATCAAGTGCAGACATTAATGTAAATATTGGTGAAGGCGCAGATGCAGAAAGTTTCACTGGTACAATAGATGTAACAAGTGCGGCAGACGAAACAATTACACTAACAGCAAACGGTAAAAGTGCAATAGCAGATATCGACGTTTCAAACAGTTCAGGTAGTGCAGGTAACGTAGCAACCTACACACAAACTGGTGACGGAGATACTAACGGTCATACGTTAACACACAGCCATACTGGTGATGCAGGATTAACAGTTATATCACAATCAGGTGTATATGACAACATCATCAATTTGACAACAAGTGGTGACAACGCGGCCATCAACATTACGCAGAGCGATTAACGTATGTTGAAGTTAGGTGTTTTAATATCATTCCTCGTCTTGACTGTTTCATCGGCTCTTGCCAACTCAATTGGTGACGTTATCAAACAAGAAGGTAACGCAGTAATTGAAAGGCAAGAGGGTGATGTAGTAAAGAGTGAAAAGGACACCGATGTGTTTAGTATGGACACAGTACTAACACAGCAAGGAGCAACCGCGATTGAATTTGTTGACGAGACCAGAGTCGACGTTACTCCCCACAGTAAATTAATAATAGACGATTTTGTTTATGATCCAAACACAAAGACAGGAGCACTGAGTTTGAAGGCATCACTTGGTACTGTACGTTATGCGTCTGGACAAATCGCAAAGAATTCAAGACAGAATGTCAAGATAAAAACACCAACAGCAGTAATTGGTGTTAGAGGAACAGATTTTACCATGACTGTAGACGAAACAGGTAATACTATGGTAATCCTACTACCCAGTTGTACGACTAATGGGATATGTGTAGTAGGTGAAATTTCAGTGGAGTCCGATGTGGGTATAGTAATACTCAATCAGGCCTTCCAAGTTACTTCGGTTAACACTCGTGCGAGTGCTCCACTGAAACCCCTTTTGTTAGATCCAACAAACTTAATCATTAACAACTTGCTAATCATACGCAAGCCTGTGTATGATAATGAACAACAAGAATATGAAAGAGTTAGAAAGTTAGGCGACTTCTTAGGCGTCGACTTTTTAGACTTTGATGAACTTAATACAAACTACTTTGCAGAAAGTGAAAAGGGTCTTTGGATGACCGACCTGGACGTAGACTTCTTAGGTAATAACTTTCTTGCTAATATCTTAGATCAAATTAACCAAGCATTAGCAAGACTTATGCGTGGAGCATTAGACTCAAGACAAAAAGGTATACAGTTAGGTAAAGATCCTGAAACAGGAATAGAACTGTATGATCAAAACCCAGACTGGGTATTAAGACGTGATGATGGTTTAGGAAACTTTTATGAATTACGTTTAGATCAACAGTATGGTTATAATATTAATATGCGACAACAAGACTTTGAATACAGAGACTACCAACTTGGAGATGGACAAAATGAAATCGACATTGTACAAGTTCAGTAGTGTATTATTTTTATTATTAGTATTGCCTATACAAGCATTTGCAAATGATGCTTTCATATATTATAAAAATAGTGGTGGTTATAATACTTCAAGCCAATACCTTAATTTAAAAAGCGAACTTGAAGATGCAGGCTTTACTGTTTCAAGTAGTACAAGTGGTACCGTTAGTAGTTCTGATATATCAGGTAAAGAACTTGTAATTGATATCACAGGTTCTTCAAATTGTGGTAGTACCTGTAAAACAAATTATGAAAGTTATCTATCAAGCGGCGGTAAATTACTTATAGTAGGATCCAACGGAGCGACCACCAGAAATAGTAATATAGAAAGTTTAATTGAAAGTAAGTTAAGTGTAGGCAGTTTTACTCAAGCCGGTAGTAGTAATGGTGGTTATCAAAATATAGCCAGAGGCGATTATGCCAGTAGCACAGCAAGTGAAAATATTTTACCAGGCACAGACAAATATATGTACAATATTACTGGTGGTGAAATGGTTACTGCTAATACTACCACATCTACAATTGAAATGATGCATAAATGGGATTACGGTTCAAATGGCGGTACAGTTTATGTAACGTTTGGTTATGGACAATTTCTTTCAACTCATCAATATGCAAGTAACATGAATGACTTCTTGTATCGAGCCTTGCAAGAAGAAGGATTAGTTGCAACAACAACCACATATACATCAAGCATAAGCAACGCACAGACTACACAGATAACAACATCAAGAGGTGTAACAAACAGTGGCAATGGTATATACATTAATCAAGTAGGTAACAGCAATACACTCACTATTGTACAAGACGGCGATGATAACTTAATAGCAGGAGTTGGATCTACAACAAACAGTTATGTAAATGCAGATATTACAGGAAGTAACAACACTACTACACTAAAACAAAAAGGCGACAATAATGTTATGTTGTTTGATATCACAGGCAACACTAATACAACAACTGTTGATCAAGGTAGTACATCAGGTGCAGACGACAATAGAGTTGAATTTGATATAAATGGCGACACTAATACAACAAGCATCACACAAAATCACAATAATGGTATAGGAACTAATGGACACTTCCTTGCATTAGATTTAGATGGCGACAACAATAATGTTTTGACAAGTCAACTTAATGACGGAGATAAAAAAGCATTTATTTCTGTACAAGGTGACGACAATGATATAGACTTATATCAACAAGGTGCAGGTTCGCACTATGCAGAAATTGCTGTTGGCAGTGATCAAACTGTTGACATAACACAAGACGGAAGTGGACAGCATAACACTTCTGTATCTATGTCAGGTTACACTTCAGGACTTGACCTTACACAACAAGGTTCAACTAATCAAACATACTCAATAAGTCAAACCTGTGTTAACGCAAATGGTTGTGGTACAACTACTCTAACCCAACAATAAATACAGTATGAACAAAAGTAGGTGGCAACGTTTTAAAGAATGGTGGACTATCGATCACGTTGTTGATCTTTGTGTCGATGCATTACTTTTGATATGGGAAGTAGTTTCAAGTCCCATACTTATTGTTGTTAGAATCATTAGACACTTTATAGGCGATTGGTTTACAGGCGGACTTAAACGTATTGCAAGAGCAATAGTACATTGGTTTGCACGTAAACGTGAATATCGTAAAGCACATGGACACGGAATACTTAGAACCTATTGGTGGTTAATTTTATTAAGTCCTATTATAGCATTTTTTCTGTTTATTTTTCTTGCTATGATAACTGGTATTGCCCAAGACCTTCCTGTGATGTTAGAATTATTAATACGAGGGTGTGAATCTCTCCAACCTGGTGCAGAACAATACTGGTGTAATATTTCATAAATACAGTTAGCAGGAATGGGCCCCTGTAGAGAGTGTAGGGCAAAATAATAGATCCAATTAGTGCAGTAATGGCCGCCACAACAGCGTTCAGCACAGTAAAGAAGTTTGTTAATGCAGGTCAAGAGTTCGAACAAGTAGCAGGACAACTTGGCAAATGGTATACAGCAGTGTCAGATTTTAGACACGCACAACAAGAACAAAAGAAACCTCCAATATTCAAAAAATTGTTTGCCGCCGGCAGTGTCGAAGAAGAAGCACTTAATCTATTAATACACGAAAAGAAAATTATGGAACAGGAAAAAGAACTGTCCATTATTCTTAATATGCGTTTTGGCTACGGCACTATGGACGAACTCAAAGAGATGCGTCGAAGCATAAGAAAGAAACGAGAGCAAACTGTTTACAAACAATTACAACGGAGAAAAGCATTAGTTGAAGCAGTATCAATTACTGTATTATTAGGCTTCTGTGTTATTATGTTAGGATCAATCTTTTATTTTGTAGCGAAAGCGAAAGGACTCATTTGAAGTATACCCACAAACAATATACATTTGTAACTCAAGACAGCAAGTCAAGTCTGTATAAATCAGGAAAATTACTATTCATAGGTAATTCTTGGACTGGACTGAACCTGTTTATTAAGCATACAAATAACGACCCCAACGTTGTTGAGATGTTTAGATCTCAACTTGAACAGCGTCAAGCAATTAAATTGCGATCTGAAGAAGATTAAGTCAAAAAAAACCGCCCATCTTATTTCTAAGTGGACGAACATGTTAGCGCCTTCTCCTAACTTGCGAATTCTGTATTGTTGGGTGCCCTCACGCTCCAACACTATTATTTATTGAATGGATAAGTAATTTAAGTACTCACATTATACTTGACAAGTGGTGTACAATAATGTATAATACATATAACGATCGTAAAATAAAGGGTTCAAAATGTTCTTAAACATCACAGGTGGCACAAAGAAAGAACGTGCATTAGTAGAAAGTATAGCAGTATTTTCAGGTTACTATTTGATGACAGATAAAACTGCTGATAAGTTAGAAATAGACATAGAACTAATGGGTAATCTATACAAAGAGTGCGGTAGTCTTGCTGACGTTGTATACGAGGACAATAACTTTAGACCCAAAGAATATACGTTACGTGTTGATAAGACGTTTACTTTGCGTAGAATGTTAGAATCTATAGCACACGAAATGGTGCATATTTCACAGTTTGCAACAGGACGTTGGGTAGAATTAGAGAACACAAAGACTACAAGATTTGACGGCAAAGAATATAAGAAAATGCCAAAATACTGGGATCGACCTTGGGAAATAGAAGCACATGGACGAGAAGTAGGACTGTTTCTACAGTGGGTTGATAAAGAAGGATTACAGAAAAAGCCATGGACATGGGACGACTTAGATAAGTACAAAGAAGCATATGAGTAAACAGAACGAATTCTTTTCAGCCGCTGATGCTATAGATCGTAATCTACTTGATAACGATATTCACTATCTCACTGGAGAAATCACAAGTGAAAATGTCAGTGAAACTATCAAATGGATCATAAGTGCAAATTTAGTCAAAAAACCAAAACGTACACTTCAATTGTATATCAATACCCCAGGCGGAGATCTCTATGAGATGTTTGCTCTTATTGATGTAATGAAGAACAGTTATCACAACATAAGCACTATAGGAATTGGTGCAGTTATGAGTGCAGGATTTTTAATCTTTGCAAGTGGTAAAGAAGGACAACGTTATATTGGTAAAAATGCAGGTAGCATGAATCATCAACACAGTGATAATATGGATGCCAAAATGCATGACATCAAAGCACAGATGAAAGAGAACCAAAACTGCGAAACAAGATGTATGCAAATATTACGTGATGCAACTGGTATGACTATACAAGAAGTTCGTAATAAGTTTATCAAAAATCCTTCCGACCAATACTACACAGCCAAACAAATGGTTGACCTTAATATCGCAGATCATATCCTATAATTGGTAATTTTTTACTTGACTTTTTGAAGCAACGATAGTATACTATTGTTATAATTAGAAAGGCACACTCAGGCATGAAATATAATACGACAGAAACATTAGCAAAGGCATTTACAGCATACAGAGTAAACGGATCGTTAGTTAAAGACACACGTAGATTTTCTGAAGATACACCTACGTTGTTTGCTAACAAAGAGATCCTTGCATATTGTAGTGATTACCTTCATACTCCGCCTGAAGATTTTATTATAGGCCAGTATAAACCAATTGCCGAAGACTATACCAATGCTAAAGAGGCAGTTGCATTTATAAACAGGGACACATCATTACAACAGATTGCAGGAACATTAAGCAACTTTATGGAAACACTTGTTTCACATATGAATAGTAAAGAAATACACGGAAGTGAGTTTGGTGTTATTGCATTATTACCAAAAGTTTACTTTGAACAAAAGCACAAGAAAGATTATAAGAAAGTAATTAAAGAATCATTTGGTGAAAGCAAACATATTGGTTTACCAGGTGAAGTTATTCAAGGCGAACTAACAGTAAATGAAATCAAGTGGGTTGAAAAGTTTGGGTGTCATGTTATTAACGGCAACATAGATAACAACCTTGTTTCATTTTTTAAAGAGTTTAAACCTGAGGCTGTACTACCTAAGGAAAAAGATGTAATTAAAGTTAAGGCTAAAGTAAAAAGACACGGCGAAAACTTTATTACAAAGTTACCAGAAACACAATTAAACTATGTTAGATTCGGTTAAGTAAATGCAGTACAAACACATCGAAGAGGAGAACTATATGTCTAAGAAAGTAGATCCTGCAGACTTAGTAATATTCGAAGATAGTTTAGAGGACGGAGATTGGGGTCTAATCTTTGGTCCGGACGGGGAGTTGAAAGGCCTGTTTATTCCAGAAGGCAAAGAGGAACATACAGTGCCAGAATCAATAATCGAAATCTGTTACAAGTATTTTGGTGTAGACTTAACAGAGGACGAGGATATAAGCAGAACACTACACTAACCTAAAGGAGTTAAATGGAAATAATCGTAAGAAATAACAACGTTGAAAAGGCCCTAAGGCTTATGAAACGTAAAATGAAGAAAAACGGAATCATGGAAGAGTTAAGAGAAAGACAACACTACATGAAGCCAAGTGAAAAAAGACGTGAAGCAAAGAAGCGTGGTATTGCAAGACGTAAGAAGGAACAAAGAATTGCCGAAAACAATAGATAGACAATTTAAGTATAACGGTCACGGTTGGACTGAGGAATCTAAAGGATACGAAATACGTAAACCTTTTGGACCAAGCCTCTATATTGGAAAGTTCACAGATGACGATTTAGCGTTTTTACAAAAACTATCTAAAGAAGCACAGGCTAAGAGCGATCCAATGGGTCAAAGCCTAAGTGGCAACATTGCTGGACAGTACGACTTAAAAAGTATAGGAACTCCAGAAGAACAAAACAGGTTTATCACCATAATGGCAGAACACTGTAACAATTATATTCGCAGTGGACTACAAGTAAGCAATCTTGATGAAATGCCATCAGAGGACGAACATGATCTTGCAATAGAACTATTAGGTTATCCTTGGGTTAACGTAACTAAAGCAGGTGAGTTTAATCCAATGCATACACACCCTAACAGTTTAATTAGTGCAAGTTTGTATATTGATATACCTGAAGTAATTAAAGAAGAAAAAGACAAGGCAAAAGAATATACTAATCAACCAGTACCAGGCGACATTACATTCACTGGTGGTTTGATTGATGACATATGGCAGAGCAGTGGAATAAACTATACACCAACAACAGGTGATTGTATTTTCTTTCCAGGTGCTATGCGACATGCAGTATATCCTTTCAAGAGTGATGTTGAAAGAGTTACATTAAGTTTCAACATTGGTCAGTTTGGCTTTGTAAGAAAAGACAGCAAACAAGGGCAACCTTATAAAATGTGGTTTAACGATTATGACCGTTAATGTATATTGGACAAGAGCGATTGCTCCAGGTAGTGGTGAAAGACATTTCATTAGTCCACTACGATTTCAAGAGCCGGAGTTCTTACACAAGAACATAGATTACAAAGAATGGCTTGGACCATCATTATTGCATTGTCCTGGTATGGTAGAAGAGATGACTAAAACAGTTGTTATCAAATCTCCTGTAACAGTTGAACTTGAATACAACGATAACGGTCAACTAAAAATACACAGACAAGATCCAGAGTTCGGAGCAATATTCTTTGGAGACCCACAAGGCAAGAACGGTATTCACCAACTTGGCTTTGGTTACATATTTTTTGCAGACAAGCCATTAATGGCTACAAACTTACCACCGTATTATCACAACAACGGATATACAGAATCAGTTAATCCATTGTGTGGCAGTTATGATATTGGCAGATGGTTTCGTCCAGGTGTACGCCCATTGTTCCAAAAGAAACCTGATGCAACACGTATTAGCATTAATGAAGGAGATCCTTTAATGTATGTTAAGTTCAACACAGATGAAAAAATTAATCTTGTTGAGTTTGACTCGCATGAGTTAGATCAGTTAGGCTTTCATAGTCCTATTAACTCTTGTATTACACTAAAGAATCAACTTCCACCTACACCTTTACATAAAGCATATGAATACTTTGACAATGCACGTATGCGTCAAAAAGTATTAAAGATTATAAAAAGGAATAAAGTATGAAGTTGTTCAAGGACAAAAGCGAAGAATTTTTTAGATGGGTAAAAGGTACTGAACTTGTTGAGCTCGATGATATCGATGTAAGTGAAGATCCTGTTAGACCCGAACTAACACTTGGCTGGCGTATTAGTAAAGGTCGTAAGATTTACGGTTTAAAATATGAAAATGAAATTGAAGGAATTATTTGTATTGCATTTACAAATGATGTTCCGCACAATGTAAAAGAATTAGATCTAATGAGCGAACTTGCACACTTGAAAGACGAAAAGAATATTGCTATTGCATACACTGTATGGAGTCGCAAACGTGGAGCAGGTAAAGAGATCATTAAAAAAGTTTTAGAATTCGCAAAGAAGAACGGTATAAAAAGAGTAGTAACATTAAGTCCGTTAAATCCTATGGCAACACACTTTCATATTAAGAATGGTGCTAAACAAGTAGCCATACATCATCAAACACAAAATTTTGAATATACACTATGAACTGGGAATACGAAGATTTTAGAAAGAAGCCACCAATAGAAAATATTGGACAATGGCCTATGCATTACGTTCCTAAGAGAATGGTAAGAGGATACTTGTATAAATTTGTTATCTTCTTTTACTTGATACCCGTGTACTTTTTTGGCGGGTGGTTTGGCAGTTTGGCAACATTTTTTCTTTACTTTATAGTATGGGATATGTTAGAATATATAACAATTAAAAAAAGGATAAGCAATGGCGAATAGTGTTTACGAAAAGACTTGTATGGTAACTTGTACAGATAACGATAAAGTAGTTGAAGCAGAAGTAGACAACTTTAGAGAAAAAGAATCGATGAATGTGTTTATGGCTACAAATAAAATCCATATGAAATGGAATGGTAGAAGTATATACATTGGTAACGCATTTGGCTATGAGTTTACAACACCAGGCCCGAAAGAAGTATACAGAACGAAGGAGGGGCGATATGCCTAATTTAGTACCAGTAGTAATTGAGAAAGAACAACGTGGCGAACGTAGTTATGATATTTACAGTCGTCTACTAAAAGATCGTATTATAATGTTAGACACAGATGTAAACAGTACGTCTGCAAGTTTAATTGTATCACAAATGCTTTTCTTGGAAAGTGAAAATCCAAAGAAACCAATTAACTTTTATATTAATAGTCCAGGTGGTAGTGTAACCGCAGGTATGTCTATCTATGACACAATGCAGTTTATCAATTCGCCAGTGAATACTATTGTAATGGGTCAAGCGGCAAGTATGGGAAGTTTCCTTGCAATGGCAGGTGAGCCAGGCAAACGTAAAATCTTACCACATGCAAGACACATGATACACCAACCATTAGGTGGAACACAAGGACAAGCAAGTGATGTTGAGATTCAATACAAAGAATTACAGTATTGGAAAGAAACATTGACTAAACTGTATGAAAAGCACACAGGCAAAGATTATGCTACACTTGAAGCAGACATGGATAGAGATAACTTTATGAGTGCCCAAGAAGCAGTTGATTACGGACTTGCAGATACGGTAATCGCTAATCGTGGATAAATTTTGCGACCATACCTTTGCTTTATTTGATCACGAGTTTGCTGATCATGCCAGTCATATGTGTATGATTAAAGATCATGCACGTTGTCAAGGTTTCTTTAGTAGAATTAAAAAACATGCAGAAGGTAAAACTGTAATTGACTTTGGAGCAGGCACAGGATTGCTTGGTATCTATGCGTCATTACAGGGTGCAAAAGAAGTATGGTTCTGTGAGAACCAAACAAGTTTACATGGAACCATTGAAGAACTATGCAAACTAAACAACGTTACAAACTATAGAATAATCGCAGATGTTAACGAGGCTCCATCAAATTACTTTGATTTAGTTATTAGTGAAACACTTGGCGACATTGGTATTGAAAGAAACTTTACACGTATCTATAGCGACTTGATTGCAAGACAACAAGGTTGCGTTGCTATTCCAGATAAGATTAACCTGTATCAAAGTACATTGTTCTTAGAAGAAGTTGAAAAAGAAAAACGTTACATTGAACAGTTTCCTGTTAACCTAAAGATGGGTATGCTATATCCATTACCAGGATTACGTCCTACACGTATTGACGATCATCCTGTAGACAATGAAACACTTATGTTTAGTCTTGATCTAAAGAACTATCCTAAAGAAGACGACCTAAGATTTATCATGGAAGTTCCAAGACCAGAAGGACACAACTTTATGGTATTCCATTGGAAGGCATACAGTGAAGATACAGAATTTGTAAACAACAATCCAGGACGTGGCAGTGATAACTTTAATCATTGGTGTCAATTAGGATTTCATATACCTAAGGATAAAACATTAGGCATTAAGTTAGATATTCAAAAAGGTCCATTTGTATTGTGTGGCAACCCACACACAGACTTTGTTGATAAGCCTAAAGAGTATGATGAAAAGTATTACGAACCAAGTCCAGACCAATTCGTACAAGAAGTAAAACAAAACAACTCTGGTAGCATACTATGGACGGCATAGACAACCTATCACAATTAAGTCCAGCATTGATGAATAACAAGCACGACCTTGTGAAGTTTCATGAGTATATGTTAACTTGTCCGGAGTACAAACCTAAACAGTCGTTTACATGCGGACCATTTAAAGATAGCAAGGAATGGGAAGTAGATCCAATAGGCACTACTTACAACATTAACGAGTACGGCTTTAGAGGCACTTGGAATCTTGATATAAGTAGAAAAACACGTATAGCAATATTTGGCGACAGTTGTACATTTGGTGTAGGTGTAGATGAGCAAGATACATTTGTACAACACCTTAATAAAATGTATCCGAGTTACTCATTGCTAAACTTTGGTATGGTAGGCAGTAGCATAGAGAACATTGCTAAATGCTATACTGTAGCAAAACGTGTTGTGGATTTTGATTTTGCACTAATGCTATTACCAGACCATGGAAGGTTTTGTTGGCCAGAGTATAATCACCCACTTTGGCAACACACAAATTTAATACCTGGTCCAGGATTAGATCCTAACAATAGCAAACACGTAGATTATTTTAAAAGTAACAACGAACTATTAGAAACTAATAGGACTATCAATTACCTAAACTGGATTAACGACATTGCTATAGATAAAACTCTAAGTATATGGAGTTGGAGCAGAGCAACTAACAATATTATCGAGCAAGTTATGCCAGAAGGTGTATTTGCAAACATTGATCCAAAGATAGTAGAAACGGATCATGCTCGGGACCATCAGCACCCTGGGCCTAAGACACACAAACGTATCGCTGAGTACTGGTTCGAGTTATTATAGGAAGGGAGAAGATAATATGGCAACAGGAAATAAAAGTAAAATGGCTAAGAAGTTAAAAGGGGTGTTTGATCAACAAGCATTACACTCAAGAACTTTTGAGATTGTAGAACAAAAGGAATACATTGTTAAGATGTATGAGCATGGCAAATTGGTTGAAAGTAGATCAATGGCAGGGCATAGTAAACCCTATGCTGAGTCATGTGGACAAAATTGGCTTAATGGAGTTATTCGTGGATATTAAAAAAGAAATTGCAGACATGAAAGGCATTCCAACTGTTGAAGTACTAAACGAACAACTTCGCAAAGAAGTGCTACAAGTAACATTTTTAAAATTGGATGGCGACAAAAGAATAATGGATTGTACAAAGTCCTACGATATTATTCCAGAAGAGAATAAACCAAAAACTGACAAGCCTGGCAAAGAAGGAACTGTAACAGTTTGGGACATAAATGCCAAGGGTTGGCGCAGTTTTCGTTACGACAGGGTCCAAGAAGTAGGTCCTGTACCTGTAACTGCTGATAATTAAATGTATCAGCCGGTTTAGCTCAGTTGGTAGAGCAACTGATTTGTAATCAGTAGGTCCGCAGTTCGAATCTGTGAATCGGCACCATTTTAACTACGAGGAGACAAAATGATTAAAGGATTTAAAATCCCAAATACAACGTTCCAAGTTAGAACTGGCGACTCAGTCTTAGACGACGGTTGTAGTTTTGACGAAGGTATGTGGACAACAATGACAACAGACGATTACTTCAAAGGTAGACGTGTTGTGTTGTTTAGTTTACCAGGTGCGTTTACACCAACATGTACATCAACACAATTACCAAGTTTTGAAGAAAACTACAATACTATCAAATCGTTAGGTATTGACGAAGTATACTGTTGTTCAGTTAATGACACATTTGTAATGAATGCATGGGCTGAAATACTCAAAGTTAATAATGTAAAAGTTATTCCAGATGGTAGCGGAAACTTTACACGTTACATGGGTATGCTTATTGGTAAGAACCATAGAGGTTTTGGAAATAGAAGTTGGCGTTACATGACAGTTGTCAACGATGGTGTTGTTGAAGCATGGTGGCAAGAGCCTGGAATCAATAATGAAGGTTCAGATGCTGATCCATACATTGAAACTACTCCAGAAAAAATGTTGACTTACTTGAAAGAGGTCAAAGAACAACAGGCAAACATGCAATCAGACAACATAGAAATGAGTGCAATGAGTTCAGAAGCAGTGGCGGTAGAATAATGCATCATCAAACAGACACATTACACCCGAGTGAATTTTTTAGCATCTTTCCTACTTGTGTAGGTATGTTTGATTTAACAGGGTATCACCCGGCAGAAGAGCCAAAAGTTTTTGACTTAATTAACAAAGACAGTGTAGAAGAAAATGTATTAGATACATTGCCTTTACTAAAGAAATCAATTAACGACTGTATCAAATCATACACAAACGAGTATAGTGTTGAGTATCACGAAGTAGCAGATTCATATTATGAAAATATTGAGTCTGGTAAAGGTGTTGATTCAAAATCATTTGATAACAGTCTGTTTATTGGTCATTACTTTCCAACTGCACAGAAGGAAAGTATTGATTTGATTGTTGAAGCACCTTTTAACAATCCAATATCGACTCCAGTAGAGAAATCACTGAGTCTATACACAGCACCAAGCGAGAAGTTTATTATCGACAAAGGTCGATTAATTATAACTCCTGCACATTTGGCAAGACACATTACACCAAATAAATTGGATCATGCTGTGAATATGATTACATTTACAACTAAGGTCGTAAGCAATGACAAAATTACTTTCAACGACTAAGAAAGAACAAAAGACACTGTTCGGCAGTGTTCTTTGGGTGACCTATACAACTTTTGGTTACATTAGTGTTTGACTTTGTTGACAAATTAGTGTATAATGTAATAGTTGGTAGAGATAGTATCTTTACCGCAACTTGAGTAAACTTTAATTATATATAGGAGAAGTTATAATGACTAAAACTACAATTCAAGAAAGAGTACTTACTGCACTCCAAGACGGTAAAGCACTTACAAGTGCAGACATCAAGAACAGATATAAGGCTGGCAATCCACAAGCGGTTGTACAATCTTTAAGATTTGCTGGACACCCAGTGTTCTTGAACACAAGAAAAAACAGCAGAGGTACGAAAGTATCAAGATACGTAATGGGAACTAAGGCTCCTAAAGCGGTTATCGGTGCTGGTTACAAAGCAATGGCAAAAGGTCTATTAGACAACTAATAGCATTTGTTATTTTCTTAAATAGGCGGCCTTTGTGTCGCCTATTTTTTTGACTTCTTAAAACTACTCTACTAAATAAATGTAGTTAAACTACAGAGACTATTATGGCATACTCCGAAAAAGTACTTGACCATTACGAAAATCCACGCAACGTAGGTTCTTTCAATCCAAAACAGCAAAACATAGGAACAGGTATGGTAGGTGCTCCTGCATGTGGTGATGTAATGAAATTACAAATCCAGGTTGAAGATAATGTTATTGTAGATGCTAAATTCAAAACTTACGGTTGCGGTAGTGCAATAGCAAGTTCAAGTTTAGTAACTGAAATGGTAAAAGGAATGACATTAGATCAAGCATCAGCAGTTAAGAATATGGACATTGTAGAAGAACTTGCTTTACCGCCAGTTAAGATACATTGCAGTGTACTTGCCGAAGATGCAATCAAATCAGCAATAAAAGACTACCAGACTAAGACTAAATAGATATACAACGTTCAGCCGAAAAAAGGCCGGAAGTAGGCGCAAAGCCGAAGGAACGCACTTAACTGTAAAAAGGAGAGTGTAATGAACAGATACGATTACCTACTTAAATCATACCGTGAGCAAAAAATGAGAGAACGCAAGGAGAAAATCCTTATGAAAACTCGTAGCGAAGTAAACGTGTATGGAAATGGTACGACTGGGTATACTGTTACAACTGGACCAAATTCTGGTAAAGTTTTGAAACATATATCGATTAACCATGATAACAAGTAACCAAAATAATACTTGACAATACGGGTGCGATCTTATATACTATTCATAACAAAGGAGATGTTATGGAAAATATAAAAAACTGGTTAGTTGCTGAGAAGGAAAGCATTATCGAGTACCAAAAGAATAGTTGGGAACAAGGTAAAGCACAGTTGGCAGAAAATGGCCAGAGTATATCAGAAGCAGTTGAAAAAGTTTCAAACTTTATTCAATCATCTTTGATGTAATTCGACTGCACCCGTAGCTCATCTGGATAGAGCGTATGTTTGCGGAACATAAGGTAATAGGTTCGAGTCCTGTCGGGTGCGCCAAAAGACTATTAAGTAATAGACACAGCCTATTAGACTTAGGCATTTTTCTGTGCTATAATAATTTAAATATAGCATAAGGAGAAAACATGCCACCACGTAATCATAAGAGTTGGTTAGCACAACCAAACGTAGAATCAATCAGCAGTTCAGCATATAACAACCCAGAAATATTTGCACAAGAGCAAGAACGTATCTTTAGTAAAGTATGGGTACCTATGTGTCACATCTCAGAGATGTATAACGAATTAGACTACCGAACAACACAGATAGCAGGCGTTGATGTTATTGCATATAATACAGGCAACGGTGTTAGAGCATATCGTAACTACGGTATAAACGGTCCTGCTGGTACACTCGAAGCACCTATTGTAACAGTTGAGCCACAACTACACAGCGAAGTAAAGCACGGAGGTATGGTATGGGTAACACTTGATCCTAATCCTACGCAGAGTGTAGAACAATGGACAGCAGGTGCATTTGATTGCATTGCTGATGCTATTGACACAGAAGAAATGGAAGTGTTCCATTACCACAAAGCAATCATAGATACAAACTACAAACTATGGCATGATACCAACAGTGAATTTTATCATGACTTCATGCACTACTTTAATCGTGTAAGTGGATTCAACGATGAATACTTTGCACGTAAGAATATACCGTTTGATAACGGGCATGTAAACGTAAGCAGTTTCACAGTAAACTATGAGGAGTATGACGGCTTCGAAGATAGAGGCGAACTGTCCTTTCCTAACCTACCGCCCAACCAATGGTATATGGTAGACTTGTTTCCTGGATTCAATTTTAATCTACGTGGAAGTGCATATCGCAGTGACTCAGTAACTCCATTAGGTCCTAACCGTGTACTGATTGAGTTTAGGGGATACGGACTAAAAAAAGATACTAAAGAAGAACGTTTGACACGAATCAAACATCATAACAGTATATGGGGACCATTTGGTCGCAACCTCCACGAGGATCTAATCGGAGTTGCTGGGCAAGGTACTACAATGCGTGAAGGAACAGAGAATAGACGCATACTACATGGTAGACATGAAAATGGAACTATCCATGATGAAGTAGGTATGCGCCATTACTATTCCGAATGGGGTAAGTATTTGGATATTGACCCTTACCAATAATTGAACTAATTCCGGTTGACAACTGTATACTTTGACTGTATATTAAATATAATAACAGTTAAGGACGACCCTATGTGGAAAGACAAGTATATTGATATGCATCCAGAAGATGATAAAACAGACAAAGTAGCATTCTTTGTATCTATAGTCGGAACAATTATTGCTGGCATTACTACAGAATCGCCTGCGTTAATGGTAATTGTAAGTTTGATACTGTACATCGGTATAAGATGGATAAGAGCAGTATAATGGATAAATCAAAAATGACTCCACAAGAATTGTTTGAATACAAACTTAGATGGAAGCCTGGTGTAACTGTTGACGTACACAGTGATCTACATATACAATGTAAAGATTGGTGTAGACGTAACATGCAACGTTGGGAATGGGGTATGGACACATGGACATACGTATATTCGCACTCTTATCATTTTGAAACACAAGAGAAAGCGGATGAGTTTAAAATTGAATTTAAGGAATGGGTAGACAAAGGTAAAACATGAAAATTAAATTAGAAGTTGAATTGGATACTGAAAAAGATCAGGACAACAACTTGTTAGAAGAAATATTAGATCTTATTGAACGTATCAAAGAAAATGAAAAGGATTAAGTTATTTGGATTTGGATTAAAAAGAGGTTGACTTTTTGGTATTTAGATCGTATAATAGTAACATAATTAGGCAATAAGAGGCAAATATGAAAAACATGAGAACACAACCACAGGACGTAATTTACAAACTTGAACAGCACAACGGTAGGTTAGACAAAGAAACTATCGTATTCAGTGCTATGGGTGAAGGACTTGATGAGTTCTTCGAAGGTGTAACAATGGCACTTGACCCACTTGTAACATTTGGCGTTAAACAAGTTCCAGAAAAAGCAGAGAATGAAGTGCTATCAGCACAAGGTTGTGCTTGGCCAGTATTCAAAGAACTTGCAGATAAACTAATTGCAAGAGAACTTACAGGACATGCGGCACGTGATGCTATCGAACTTGTAATGAGTTCAGCAACGGCAGATCAGTGGAATGGTTTTTATCGTAGGATCCTTATTAAAGATTTACGTTGTGGAGTAAGTGAAAAGACAGTAAACAAAGTTGCTAAAAGATTTAACATGAAGGGTGAAACAAAATATGTTATCCCTACATTCACTTGTGCATTAGCACACGACTCTGCCAATCATGAAAAGAAGATGTCAGGTAAGAAACAAATTGAAGTTAAACTTGATGGCGTAAGAGTTATTACAATTATACAAGGTGACAAAGTAGAAATGTTTAGTCGTAATGGTAAGCAGTTTCATAACTTTGATCACATCATTGAAGAAATTAAAACAGTACTCAAAGATAAGCCTGCACCATATGACCTTGTGTTAGACGGTGAGGTAATGAGTGCTAACTTCCAAGACTTAATGAAACAGGTACATAGAAAGAGTGGTGGTACAGCCAAAGATGCAGTATTGCATTTGTTTGATACTATTCCATTATCCGATTTCAAACAAGGTGGTTGGGACAAACCACAGTCAACAAGAAGTGCAATTACTAAACATTGGGTAGAAAGCAACCAGGACGTTTTAAAGCACGTACAAGCACTTGAGTGGGAAGATGTAGACTTAGACACTCCCGAAGGCCAAGAACGCTTTGTAGAGCTTAATAAGACGGCCGTAGACGGTGGTTATGAAGGTGTAATGATCAAAGACATTGACGCACCCTACGAATGTAAGCGAACACATGCTTGGTTAAAGGCAAAACCATTTATTGAGATTACACTAAAAGTCGTTGACGTCGAGGAAGGTACTGGACGTAATGCAGGAAGATTAGGTGCCGTAATAGTAGAAGGAGAAGATGATGGATACAATTATCACCTTAACTGTGGGAGCGGCTTCACTGATAGTCAACGTGATGAGTACTGGACTGCACGTGATAGTCTCATTGGTCAGTTAATTGAAATTAGAGCAGATGCTCGAACACAGTCGCAAGACTCGGAAACGTATAGTTTACGTTTTCCAAGATTTAAGTCGTTTCGTGAGTATAAAGGAGAAAAAGCATGAGACAGTTTGTAGTACAGAGTTGGAATAGTGTTATGGATGCAGAACACAATCCGTTGAAGAACATTCCCGACTTGATGGTTAGACACATGGTTATGCAGATTTTAGCATTCATGTGGTCAAGTGTATTTGCTATTATGGTTATTAATAGTATTACGGCATTTATGTATAGTGCCATTGGACACGTAATTTTTGTTGCCGCAGTTGTTATTACTGTTGCTACATTTAAAGTTGCAGAAACCAACCCAGGTGCATTTAAGTTTAAGAATGGGTATCATTCACATGGTAGAGGTAGAAACTATACTATCTATCGTGACAAGAATGGTATTGCACATAAGGTGCCATTGGATCCAAATGATCCTGGTGGGGAACACGAATAGGAGTAAGTATGAAAATAGCAAACAAAGATCCGGGTGATGGTCACTTTGCGGTCAGTATTGTAAAAAGTATTTTTAGATTTGTAGCATCAGGTTTACTTGCCTGGGCAGGATATAACTTGTGGACAGGTGAACTGATGTATACAGATTTTTTTATAACTGAAGTAGGGTTCTTAATGATGTTATCAGGTGTAATGTTATTCCTTGCTGAAGTACTTGGAATTGTAGAGGAGATAGTATAATGAAAGAAGGTCCAATGAAGCAACATGTTGAACGTGACACTGAAGGTATGATAAGATCAGAGTATACCACATACACAAAGAAAGATGGTATGTTTATCAAAGAAACTTCAGTACGTAACTTCCAAAAGAACGGTGACTACCACGATTCGTTTTATAGCGATCCATTAGTTAGCCTTACATCAGAGTAGTCATATGAGAGTAGACGAAACTGTCTGGCCCGACATCTCTACAGCACCCCGAATCAGTAATTGGAAATCCTTTGTCCAAGAGATTTGGATGAAGCACAAAGATGAGATTATGGAATGGGAACAACGCCAAGTTGATTACACTTTACAAGATTATTATCTACAACATAAATGGTTTTTACGAAGACTGTTTAGAGCCGAAGGTGGTACAGTAAACACCGAACAAGAATAGTTATAAGCCATTTTTGCTTGACTTTTAATTATTAGACTATATAATATACAAAACGTGAGGAGATTTACAAATGGCATTGACCGCCCTAAAAGGAAAAACATCGAGAAGGAAGAAACCTGTTCGTCGACAAAAGAGTGTTACAGGTGAGGTGTTGTGGACGGAAGAAGAACTAAAGGACTGTACTCCAGAGAACTTCGGCAGAAGAACAAACAAAGCATTAGACTACTATCGACTGGAATGTAAAGGAGCAGACTTTAAACGTTGGACTCTTGAATACATGGACAAGAGCGATAAGTGGCGACAGCATGTAGATAGTTTTAAAAAGGTTCCTGAGAATCGCTTTAACAGTACACTCGGTGCAATGTGTAGAATGTTACAGTTAGGTAAACCTAACATCAATGAAGAATACAATAAGTATTGGGAAAGTTTACCAGGCACAATGGGTACTCCTAAACCAATGAATGTTAGCATTGACGTTTGGCTTGGAGAACTACAATTCAAAGCACAAGCATTTGCCACTGAAGAAGCAGAAGCAAAAGCAGAAATAGAAAAAAAGAAAAAAGCACACCAGCCTACTATACAAGAACGTATATGGGCACAGATGTGTATAATGGACGAGAAGCCACAAGGTTGGTTAGATGAATGGTCTGATGATCCTTTGAAGTTTAACCCTAAAGGCTTTGACTTTAAAAAACATTTTTATGAATTTAAAGTAACACAGGCTCATGCAAGAAAATTAAAAGAGTGTTACTTGCCTGAAATCAACGAACTTAACGAAGTACTTAACCCACCTAAACTATCTGCAAACGCAACAGATCAGGAAAAGGATTGGGCGG
>Ga0098045_1000042_pt1 | contig 59173 bp, 75 predicted proteins | sample 11_taG_FD_77071 | JGI IMG/M metagenome (GOLD analysis project Ga0098045, IMG submission 77071) | Marine viral communities from the Subarctic Pacific Ocean - 11_ETSP_OMZ_AT15265 metaG | ecosystem: Environmental > Aquatic > Marine > Oceanic | place: Pacific Ocean | collected 2015-01-16 | reverse complement strand
CATGCTTAACAACATGTACCACACAATGTCCGACCACTCCTCAGAGACGGATACTTACATATGCGAGGTTAGGCACAGCATTGAAAAAATGTGTGCTAACAATCCAAACATTGCACACAGTTACGAGGAGCGTACACGCACAACAACTATTAGTTTTGTGGGAAATGTGGATGCTATGTATGACGCATACATGCTGGAACGCAACAGTTAATCGCATTCTCAACTACACATTAGCACTTGACAACAAGTGCTTTTGTGTTATACTATGTACATAAATTAATAAAAAGGAGTAACAATTTATGCAAAACAAACTAATAAGCAACAGAGAATTATTTAGACAGTTACTAGCAAGGGACATACTTGCTATACTTGAGGACGTAAATGCAGGAACTTGGGTGGACATGACGTACTTGCGTAACAACTTACATAATACTACAAGTGCTAGGCATTATACAAATTTGCATACAGCACAGGGACATTGCTTTACTAGTTTTGGTGATAGGTTTTATAGGAACATGCAAAGCATAAATGACAAAGGCTATGGCATTACTATACGCAAAGACAAGCAAACTAATAAACTGTTTGTGTTTAGCACTAAGTTTGCAGACAACTATGTAGAGGCTATTGCAGACACATTTGAGGACTGGCGTACTTGTTACAAAAGTAACAGGGGTTATGAGATTAACATAGCAAAAGATGAGGTGTTAGCATAATGTATACTATATTTGTAAAGGGTTGGGGAGACGACGAGGACATGTACTATGCACATGCTAAGGGTGACAGCATACGCAGTTTAATAACAGAGACGTTTGCAAACTGGCAGTACGAGGGTGTGTATTATGTTATGGATAATAATACTTTAGACACAGTTAAACAGGGTACTATAAACGAGGGTGTGTATTAAACACACACCCTGTGCCCTAGCATATTGACAGGGTAAAAATAAAAAGAAAGAAAAAAAGAAATTACCGGAAAAACTGGACCGGGTTATAGAGGTTTTGGTGGTTAATATTCTGGGTACCTGGGCTTGTCTAGACAACTCAAAAATCTCCAACTCCATTTAAGACCATATATACCCTAAATTTTTTTTCTTGACACAGAAAATCTCACTCTCCATTTAAGAGGTTCTTCTTATATAAAGGGTTTACGGGTTATGCGGCGTCAGGTAATCCAAAGAATCGTTTAATACTGCTATACATTGCTTGCCATTCTTTATGGTCTTTAATACGTCTTACTTGTTTACCACCATAGTATGCGGCACTCATATCCGGATCATCTGGATCATCTCGGCTACTATCTAAAGTAGCAATGGTTCCCCAGGGTTTAATAACACTTTTAGGTATACTCGCCTGATATAAGTATGCAAACTTGTTACTGCCCAATATACTACCCTGATCGGGTATAAAAGGATCTTCTCGGAATAAACTCTGATCCAGGCTACTAGTATTGACTTCCAATATAATCGCGGGTTCAAAGTCTACCGCAATCTCATGTATCCAGCTCTGACTGTACTCCGGACTAGTAGTTAGCCACACTCCGGGTTTGTACTCGATGTCCCGATTACCCGGGTGGTTATATATTTTGGGATAGTTCTGTCCTTTATTAGCAGTTAAACCTTTGCTCATTATACTGTCCATGTGTCTGGCTAGAGTACAATGGTACATTGTCGTCGCTTGGGGCGGTATGGGTATAGGCTTCCTAGTGAATATCTCTGATAATAACATTATGTTGCCGGGTCCTGTAGATCTTTTATCTTTGTTCTAACTGGGTTATCGCCAGAACCTGCTGTGGCTTTATCGTCTCTACTATCGTCTGATTTGTCATCAGCACCTCTTTTGCCTACTACAACTATACCATCTTGTTGTGCTTGTATATCTTGTTGTAACTTATTCCACTGACTTTCTGTATATACAGCACTTGCAGGGTATTCTATATTAACAAGTCTATACTTATGTAGTTCTTCTGGGGTAACTTTTTTACCTGCTTTTGAATACTCTCTTGCTAACATTCTGCTAGTTGCTTCATCGGGTAGTACTCGAATAGCATGATGTTCTGCTATGCTTAACAACTTACCATATGCATCATCATTTAAATTAATATTATTACCATTAAATATCATACGGATTAAATCAACATAACTCTCTCTAAGTCCTTGCGGTGATAACAAAAATTGTTGGCTCCAATCATACTTGTCATACACAGTAACAGTTGCGGATTCATATGGTTTCCAATGTGTTATTGTAATAGTACTTGTACCCAAAGTTGCCCATGTGCTTCCTACATCCTGACTGCTAAACTTCCAATTATAAGTAAATGACCCCATATCGCCTTGTTGGCTTTTACTGACAAGGGTCTTTATGAGTTTTTCGTATCCAGTATCTAAACGTTTACGGTCTACGGCATCTGGATTATTATTCAAATACTTCTGCATCTCTGTGACTAGAGCACCGGAAAGGTTTTCTTTAACTGTATCTTTAGTTATGGGTTCCAAGTTTCCTTTCAGTATACTGTCTATATACATTTGTACTTCAATACGTTTATGCATATCCAATGCCCAGTTAATTGCTGTGGGTATTGCTTTGACTTTGTTGGATATGTCTACTAGAGCCTGCATGGCCTTGTGTGCTAGTTGGGTAACTGGTCCGCCATACTTTCCATGGTTAGTGGGAGGGGGTACTGAACCGATATTGGGTATGTAATCGTCTGGATACTCTGCACTAACGTAATCTGAAGGTTTAACACCACTGCTACTAAAAGGATCTGCATCAGCCGGTGGTATTTTACCAACTGCACCCATGAGACTTATACCTGCTAACACACCCAAGCCCAACTGTTTAATATTAAGTTCGTTAAGTTCTTCCTCAGTTAAGAATAGTTCTTTACCGCCTTGTGCATAATAGTTTTTTAAAATGTCCTGCATGTTGTCCATATTACTATTTATCGATAAATAGTTGTATGTTAGAAAGATTATTAAACAAACGGTTCCACATTGGTTGGGTATTTGGATTTTTATTTGCCAGTATGGGTATATGCATATATGCTCTAATACAACTGATATGACAATAGAAGCCGTACAAGACATGAGAGCCCTCATGGATGCCATAGAGCAAGGTCTCAAAGACAATGCTGAGTATATAGCAAAGCATGGCAATCCCAGTATATACGAGGGAGAAGTTGTATCAGGATCAGAAGCGTTCCCCACATACGAACTATGGAAATTTCCTAAAGACATTAAAGTACAAAGTGAAAAACTAATAGTTACTCAGAACTTGGAAGATATTAAAAAATATTTACGTTCACAGCCAGTAAGTATATCGCATACATTTAAAATTGCTAAAAATGGTTCTTATATAGACTTGCCAGAATTTAAAATAACTTCACAGTTTGCTAATACTCCCACAAACGAAAAAGCAAAGAGTTCTCCTGGTAGAGTAAAACGTGCAGGTGCAAGTTGTAAAGGTTCTGCAACAGAACTTCGCAAGAAGGCTAAAAAGTATAGCGGTGAGAAAGGAAAGATGTATCACTGGTGTGCTAATATGAAAGCAGGTAAGAAACGTTCTATCAGAGAAGTATTAGACTAGTCCAATAAGTTTCACAAATAACACCCATTATAAGTTGTAAATAGTGTTAAGTCCACAGTTCTTAACCGTAAATATTTGCATGGATAAGAAAAGAGCAAAGATAATTTCACTCACAAAGACCTGCACATGGAGAGTTGTAGCAAGTCTTGACACCTTTCTCCTGTCGTGGCTTATAACAGGCAATATTAAAATGGGTATGGGTATAGCAAGTTTGGAAGTAATAACCAAAATGTTTCTATACTATGCACATGAACGACAGTGGGAGAAACCCAAGTTTAATCAGTTCGTGATTAGAACCCACAATAAAGTAGGAGACATACTGGGATTGTAAAAACACTTGACAATCTGTGTTATTGTGTTATACTGTATGCATATATTAAATTAACTAAGGAAAGATATATGAAGACGGTAACAATACAAGCAGAAGTAAATGTAGATCAATTAACAAACCTAGCAGGAATGTTAAACAGTTTTACAGTAATTAATAAAGCAAGACCAATGCAACTTAAACCCAGTGACCTAACAGGATCAGAAGTTCGCAAACCCACAAGACAACTAAGTTCTTATACTGTGGGGGACAGTATCAAATACAGATATCCTTTTGGTAATTGTGTACCCAGTGAAGTATGCGAGTATACTTTAATTAAACCTTGTGGTACTAAGTTGATAGGAGAGTTTGCTACGGATAAAAAGACTATGAATATATCTGCTGATGCAGACGGTAACATTCAGGGTAAGTATAAGGAACTGTTTACAGAAGTTTAACGAATCTTTCCGTTGTCCTTGTGTTGTTGATATAACCAAAAAGGTATTGTTGCTGTTTGTTGGCTGGAGTTCTTTACAGTTGCTCCACCGCCACCTTGTTCTAAAGGTGCAACAAACTTTCTATAAGAATCATATCCTGGGAAGGTGACTGTTTCAGGCGACAACTTACCAGTAGTGTTCCAAACCTTTCCTGTATAAAAATCAACATTTATAACATCAGGGTAAGGTTTTGGATTACCGGTTCTTACTTTGTCTTTGGGTTTAGTAGCAACAGACTGTCGGTTCAATCGTTGTTGGTCCAAAGCATAAGTACCCATGCCTCCTATCTTATAAGGACCGTCTGGTCTTTCTATTTCCGGAATAAATTCTTCTTTAACAAAATCTAAATGTTTAGGGTCCAACTTGGTATGTTTATCTTCATTAAAGACATCATAAATGGTTCTTAGTGTATCTAAGACTTTAGTCTTCATTTACATTACTAGCATCAACATACCAGACCTTTGCGTTGCCATGTAAATCCATTATAGCATTTAATGTGTCGTTACCATTTAGCAAATGATAATCTCCCATAGGAGACTTTAGTATAATAGGCATATTAACATGTGAATGTTTAACGTTCTCTTTGCCTTTTACTGATGGGTCATAGTCTAATACTTTATCCATACTAGGCAAACTGATTTTGGAATCTTTACCTGACTGAGCAAGTTCAATCCATTTATCCATACCCAAACTGTTTACAAACATATTACTACTAACTTGAGGCCAGACCTTTTCAAAGTTTGGTTTCTGATACGCCATCTCTTGTATAGATTCTGTTTGACCCATTTGATTAAGCATTGCAGGGTATTGTTTCCTTAATGCTTTATACTTTTTAAACATCTCGTCATAGTTTGCTTCGAATTGTGCTAATGCCTGGGCCTTTAGATTTTCATGCTTCCTTACAAAACTTTGATGATTGGATTCATCACTAAACCCATTTCTATTTGTTTTAATATTGTATAGGAAGGCGTAGTCATGTGCTAACACATCTAATGGGTTATCGCTAACTACTTCTTCTAAATGTAACTTGTTCATAATACTATTTATCAGGAGTTAAAAAATAGTATAATTATTTTTAATATGCTTAAAAAGATAAATACATATACAAACATTTAGTAATCAGTTTTTAGGAGAGCAATAATGCCAGATTTAAATTGGGCAGACTACCCGGCAACAGACGGTAAAACATTTAGTGTAAATGATAGAGACGAAGCAAAACGTTTCATGGCAGGCCACACGGAAAAAGCAGAGGCAGATTTGGTTGTCGGTGTTGATATAGGTAGAGAAGCACCAAGAGGTGTTGGAAAACCTGAGGATTTTGTAGGCTATACTCCTATACACATGATTAACGATCCAGCAGACGGAATCAACGACGGTAAGAAGTTTGTAACATACTTTGAAAAGGACGACACAGATCCTAAAGAAGTATACAAGGCAACAGATGCAGATCCATCTACACTAGTAAAACTTACAACTGGTGATGAATATGATCTAGCATGGAGCCATAGACTCAACGCAAACGGATAAACCACTCCTATTTTTTATTCCACTAATAAATAGTGGTATGAAAAACAATCTAGTACAAGAATTAGAATCTCTAAGTTCATTAGAGAACGAATACATATTCGATTACTTACTTGATGAAGGTAAGTCTGTTCCTGATATGCCAAGCGAATTCAAAAGTTACCACAACGAAATACAAGGGTGTCAGAGTAGGGTATGGTTGATAGCAGAGCAAACAGGTGATTTATATAACTTTGCTATTGATAGCGACGCCTTTATAGTTAAAGGTATAGGAAAATTAGTTACCACAGCATTTAACGGCAGTACAAAGGAAGAATGTTTAGATATAAAATTTGCGGACTTTGGATTAATATCTAGATTCCTAACAGGACAACGGCAAAGAGGATTACAATCAATAATCAATGCTATACATAAAAAAGTAAGATGAATAAAAATAATGTATACTTATTCCAAGTAAATTATACAGTAAGAATGGGAGGCAAAGACAGCCTATGGTTACCTTATAGTGTTGGTTGTTTAGCCGCCACGGCCAAAAGCATGCCAGACATTAACGACCATTACACATTTGGTCCTGAACTGTTTTGTAAAAGAGAAGACCCACAAGAAGTAATGAAAAGAATTAAAGATCCTGATATAGTTGGATTTAGTAATTACGTCTGGAACAGAGAATGGAATAGACTAATGTCTAGAATAATCAAAGAGGAATATCCAGAATGTGTAATTGTATTCGGTGGCCCTAACGTGTGGGATGGCTTTATAGAAGAAGAAGGCAACGGGCATATAGATGTTATACTTAAAAATGAAGGTGAGTTCGCATTTATAGACTTATTAAGAATGCACAGGGACGGAGAAGAAATACCTGCATACCTGTCAGGCGAACGCATACATGATTTAAGTGTGTTGAAAGATCCTTATGAAACAGGACAGTTTGATTGGTTAGTGAAAAACTATCCTGACAATACTTGGAATGGAACATTTGAAACCAACAGAGGTTGTCCTTTCCTTTGTACCTTTTGTGATTGGGGAAGTTTAACATATACTAAAGTTAAGAAGTTTGAAGTAGAACGTGTTGAAGCAAACATGAAGTGGATGGCTGAAAACAAAGTTACATATATCCTATGTGCAGATGCCAACGTTGGTATATTCAAACAAAGAGATATAGAAATTGCACATATACTTCGCAAGTGGGCAGATGAACCTGGTAGTTTAATAGATGCTATCAATTTACAATACAATAAAAACAATACAGATATTTGTTTAGACATCGCCGCAATATTAGGACCATACAGTAGGGGTATTACCTTTGCAGTTCAAAGTATGAGTGAGTCTGTATTAGAAGCAATTAAACGTAAGAACATGGCACTGAACAAATTGTCTACACTAATAAAAGGAGCAAACAAACGTAACCTTATGAGTTATACAGAACTCATATTACCCATGCCAGAGGAAACATTAGAAAGTTGGAAGAACGGTCTATCGTATATATTAGAAGCAGGACAGCATAGTGCTATTATGGTTTGGAATGCACAGGTCCTACAAAATAGTGAAATGAATCTACCAGAGTATATTGAAAAATACGGCATACAAAAAACTACATCATACGATTATATCAACTATGGTAATCCAAACGACTGGGATGGCGTCACAGAAGAAATAGAAATAATTAATTCAACTAACACTATGACGTCTGAAGAAGTTATAGAGGGCTGGATGTATTATATTATTATAAGGGAGTTCCATATCAATGGTGTTACACAAATACTTGCAAGATATCTGTACGGTAAACATAATATATCATATAGAAAGTTTTATGAAACATATTTGAAAAGATTGAAAAAAGATATTGCTTTAAAAGAGATATTAGATTTTGTTGAATATGTAGAATATACATACTTAACAGAAGGCAGACAACCAACTGATCAAGAAATTAAATTTAGAATACCCCAAATCTATGGTTCAGCAAGAGGAACATTGCCACCACAACATTTTATGAAGGACATACTTAACGGACATGTATGGGACAATATTGATACATTTAGACAATTAGGCTTAGATATGGTTAAAGAAGACTTTGGTATAGATTTATCAGAGGGTGTAAAAATATTTAATAACGGCTATACATATAATAAAGACATGGAATACCCACAAACAGTTTCTTTTGATTATAATATTATAGAGGATAAGGAACAGCAAACGGAATATACATTTATACCTAGAATATTAAATCCAGATTTAGATGATAAGATGAAAAACAAGCCGGGAGTTACATTATTTAAACACGGCTTATTTAAATCTGAAATAACTTATATAACTGAAGAAGAAACAAATAAAATAGAAGTACATCAAGTGGGAACTGAACACCCAACTGATGTTGGACACAAAGACGAAAAAATAATTTAATGGCCCTTGAACATATTAAATGTATTATCACTTCAGGGTGCAGTTTTTCTGCATGGGATAATATCTTCACTTGGCCACACCAAATCTCAAATATTATGCCTCATGCTGATGTAAAAGTTTTAGGACTTTGCAGTAGTGGTAACGAACCAATACAAAAGAAGGCCACACTTGCATTACATGAAGCATTAAAAGAATATAGGCACGATGAAATATTAGTACTACCCATGTGGAGCGGACTAGATAGAAAAGCATTCTATATTTCTAACGAAGCAGAAGTGCAACGAATGGTTGATACTTGGATGAACAATGACCATTGGTGGCATACACAGTTCACTGATTTAAAAAATAAATTAGCAGAACAGAAAGAAATGTTTGTCAATAAGACTGAAAAGGTTACATACAATCCTTTGGGAGGTTGGTATCTATTCCATACAGATCTTCATGACAATACTGCTATAGGAAAAGCATTTAGTTTAACTAATTTAAATTTTACTTATGCTACACATACAAGTTTAGAAAATATGGTTTTCTTACAGACGTTATGCAAAAACAAGAGAGTAAAAATATTTCATCAGTTCTATATGGATTCTGTTTTGGACTCTATAGAAATAGAACGAGGACATCAATTGATTGATTACTTGTACGAACAACTGGATATGGATTTGGTTGTATGTAAGTCTATACATGGGTTCCTTGAAAAAGAAAGAACTGAACGTAACGTTTTTCGTTCTGAATACTTTGTTTCAGAAAAAGATATGCACCCAAATGAAAAAGGACATAATATGTATACTACAGAGGTACTATGGCCTTTCTTAAAAAAGAAACTTGACAACTAAAAAAATATGTTGTATACTTACACTACTTAAACACTATAGGAATTAATATGAACTTTGTACCATACGTTATTGAGAAAACATCTGCAGGAGAACGCAGTTACGATATTTACAGTAGACTTTTAAAAGAAAGAATTGTATTTCTTAATGGGGAAGTAAATGATGCAGTATCAAATAGTATATGTGCTCAGTTACTTTTCTTAGAGGCAGAAGACAGCGAAGCAGATATTAATTTTTACATTAATAGTCCTGGCGGTGTTGTTACAAGTGGTATGGCTATGTACGACACAATGCAGTATATCAATCCTGATGTTAGTACGATAGTAATGGGACAAGCGGCCAGCATGGGAAGTCTACTTGCCCAAGCAGGTGCTAAAGGTAAACGTTATGTGTTACCTAAGTCCAGAACAATGATACACCAACCAAGCGGTGGTGCAAGAGGAATGGCTAGTGATATAGCAATCCAGTTTGAGGAAATTAATCGTATGAAAAAAGACCTCACAGAAATTTATGTACAGCATAATAGTAAAGGTAAAACTTATGAAGAGTTTGAAGCAGGCATGGATAGAGATAATTTCTTAACGGCTCAAGAAGCAGTTGACTGGGGACTAGCAGACGAAATTATTACAAACAGAACATAATGCTCACCAAAGACGAAGATGCAGTAGTTATTAGGAATCTACTAACTTATGCAGAAATTGACTTCTTATTTGAATTGTGGCAAAATACTAAATTACAATTTATAGATAAAGAAGGCAATTATAGAGATAGAATCTCTATATCAACAATAGGACATTTCCTAGTTAGTCATTGGAGGCAGGATGAAATGCAACCTGTTATAGATTCCATACTACCTAAACTATCTGAACATTATCCTAATCCATATATAAATGATTTTAGAATACTAAAGTATGGCAAAGGTTGTTACATACCAAAACACATGGACTCTCGATATAAAGAAAATAATACACATAGTATTATTATTCAGTTATCACCTACAGATAATTACAAAGGTGGTAAGGCTATTGTAAATGATAAAGACTATTCCTTAGAACCAGGCGACTGTTTAATTTACGACTTCGGTGTTAGTCATGAAGTAAGGCCTGTAACTGAAGGTATAAGATACGTTTTACACCTAAGATTCCATAGTACTGAATAGTTTAATACTAAATACTATTATGGAACCAACAACTTACGACCCCAATAAAATATTGAATATAACTCCAGATGCAGAGGAGCATTTTGCAAAAGTTATTGATAACGAAAATGCTATCGCTGTTAAGTTAAGTTTAACAGGTGGTGGGTGTGCAGGTTTCGAATATAAATGGGATACCATTACAGAGTTCTACTCAAACACAGATTACACACAACCAATTGGTGACTATACATTTGTATTAGATGAGATGGCTATACCTTACTTAAAAGGTAGTAAAATTGATTATGTGAATTTAGGTGTTGCAGGTAGTGAAATTATAATAGATTCTCCACAAGCCATTAGTAAATGTGGTTGTGGTGTGAGCGTAACATTTGAAGTATAATGAGCATAATAAATTTTTTAGTCTATGCACACAATGACTATTTAAAATTAACAGAAGAGTTATCCACTTTAGGATTTAAAGAAGTCTCGAATCATACTACGAGTCTTAATAGTTTCTGGCATCAAAATAATTGTATAATACATGCTAAAGAGAGAGCCAACGGTCCATACGGTGTAATAGGATTTGGTATGGTAGTTAGTGAGTCTGTTATAGAAAACTCCGGTGCATTATATGATGACCCTTCAGGATGGTATAAACTAATTTGTCCACAAGGATTAGAAATATATCTGCAAACACAAAGTGGTATTGAAGAAACATTAAGTAACAAATATGTTACAGTATCCAATGAAGTTGATGTTAGATCAGGACCAAGTAAGTTTAGTGGATTAGTAATTAATCAGACAGAGCCTTTTGATTTGGTTTTTTATGAAATGCTAGGATTTAAAACAAGTACCAGTGTTGACTATACAAAACTTACAAGTAAAAATAATTTTACGATAATGATAGACAACAAAGGTTTAACAGAACGTCCTACTATTATAACTGAGTGTCCTGAACTATTTAGAAACATTGCAGGTCTTACCTTAACAGATATAAATCTTAAACAGTACGATAAGAAGTATTCCACAAAAGACTTTGGAAAACTTACATACAAAATTAATGGATATAATTGTGTTGCACATGGCAACGAAGATAGTTATACAATAGAAAAAATGATGTTGGATATGCCTTCAGGTGCAAATATTATTTTAAGACAACGTAAACAAAAAATCCACATTAATGAATACACATTGGATTTGCATTATGACAGGCAAGTCTAATTCATTAATTGGTTCTACTAAGGTTGATTTCGACAACTGGATGTCATGGCGTAGTATAAGAGTTAAGTTACCTAAAGGTTCAGAAGCATTAACAATGGCCAGGCTCACTTGTGATGAAATAGGACTTATAGTAAATAAAGATTACATAGCAAAGTACGGTGAAGTAAGGTTTGCAACGAAGGACTCGTTGGCTTTCTTTATGATGAACTGGAGACATTAGATGAACGACGATTACTTTTTTAAAGTACAGCAAATGAATGAGGACGACCTCCTTACAGAAATGCAAAAACTTAATACTAAACTGTATTCGTTTTCTGCTGAGAATGGCCTTCGTATACAAATTGAAAACATGCTTTCATTAGTTACACAGGAACATCAAGCAAGAATGATGCAACGTAGAGTAGCACAAGACAAAACTCCTGACATTATAGAAATAGGGGAGATAGAGGAAGTAGTTGAAACACCTGATTATAGTAAAACAGAACTTATTACACACTTTACTAATTTTTATTCAGGCGATGAAATTGCTAAGAAGACTAAAATTAAAAAACCAATTACAAGTACACGCAGAACAACACCACCTGTCTTATTACCAAAAGACAGACCGCTTAAAGATGTTCCTACAACTGGCATTGGCGACATACCTAAATTTGGAGCATAAATGAATATATTATCAGTACAAAAATCTATACCTGTTAGAACAACATGGATTGACGGAGATCAAAAACAAATTAAGTCTGTTACTTATGAAGTAACATATTCGTTGCGTACAGAAGCATTAGAAGGTGTGGACTATGAGGAATCATACTTACATCAGAATATAAGTTTTCAAATAGCAAATAACTTTTTATACGACCAACTACACCAAACATTAGTTTATGACTGGGACGGAAAAGATATGGCAGAACGTTCTTTTTCAGAATACAACAATAATTTTATGTTCCTACCAAATCTAAGTGAGGCAACTTTTGCCTGTGCCATACATTGTAAACTTAATACACTTATACATCCTTCTAGTTTTGTAGAAAGTTTAACTATTAAAGATGAAGTAGACGGTATGATGTATAGTGTATATAATGATGATGGTGATTATAATTCGTTACCAACTGTCGATCAGTGGTTAGGAGAATTAAGTTTTTGGAAAACACCATGGTGGGAAAGAAGAGACTTTAGTACATTTGATAATATAGCACAAACTCAGGAAGAACTTGATACATGGTTCTCAAATGAAAAACAGCAAGAAATTATTGAAAAGATGTCTTACCCTATAGAAGAAATAGAAAAAGATGTTAGGGATTCACTTGCTTCTCAATCAGAAAAAGACAAAGGCAAACTCATAGAAGTTGACTTTAAAAAGAAACAATTTAAACCTAAATTAGTTCCTAAAGATAAGTCTTGACAAAATACCTAACTTAACATATAATACATGTATGGAAGAATACCTAGCGAATGAAGACACTGGTATTGAGTTGTTGTATAGAGGACAACCAATACATAATGTGCCTTTTAGTGATATAAAAAATTATAATAAGTTTTGTGATGAACTAGAATTATTACCTTTATCAGACGAAACATACTTCAGCAAGGACTTTAATATTCCACAGCATTACAAAGAGTTGGATGTAGAACAATTTGTATATAGCAAACTTCAAGAGTCAGGACAAGACTTAAAAATCATAACCACCAGAGTAGATATGGAGTTTGATATGTTTAAAGAAAGAGGTTTGTATCCTATACTGCAACTGCTCATATACATAGTAGATACTATGCGTAAACATAATTTAGTATGGGGTGTAGGCAGAGGAAGTTCAGTTTCTAGTTATGTGCTCTATATTTTAGGTGTACATAAGGTAGATAGTTATAAATATAACTTAGATATAAAAGAGTTTTTAAAATAATATGGTACAACGTAAAACAAATAAAGGACAAGTAATAGACTTTGAGGCACTCATGGCTCAAAATAGTCCTGCATTAGGTAACATGAGAGTAGATGCGGAAGGCAATCGCTTAGGACCTAACGGAGAAATTATAGAAAAACGTGAAGACCGTGTTAGAGCATATTACAAAGATCATCCACAAAGCAGTACATCACAAGCAAGTCTAAAAGGAACAATATCAGACGACACTCCTGTAGAAACAAACCATATTGTTGAGGAGCCTAAGACAGCAAAGACGGCCAAAGAAAATAAAAGAACTGCAATTAAACCAGACACACAACCGGAACCAACGCCACCAGAGGGAGAAGCCTTTGATGAGCAAGAACCCTTAGGTTTTAAAGAGATAGAACTGCCTAATGGCGATATAGAAATGGTTCCATATTACACAGAGGATGAAGATGAGGATAAGAGCGTATAGAGATAACATCTTATGTACCGAAGCCGACTTTGGCGATCAGCAAACAACAAGCGGTATTATAATTAAATCAACAATGGGTAAAGAAGAAGGCGTAGTACCTAGATGGTTTAAAGTCTTTGAAGTAGGCCCTGACATAGATTGGCTTACCCCAGGTGAATGGGTGTATGTTGAATTTGGCAGATGGACTGAAGGATTTAATGTAAAAGATGATAGACTAGAAGAAGGCCAAAAGTTATGGAAGGTAGACCCTGCAGGTTGCATGGCAGTATCTCCAGAATGCCCAGAAGGACATATATCAATTAGTTCCGCAAGTCATGACTGGGCTCAAAAGAAAACGTTATGATGATGCCTACTAATAGAACAGGTATTAATTCAATAGGATTAGCAGGTTGTATTATACTTGCTGGAGTTGTATTTGATGCCATTAATCCTTGGTATCTAATAGTGTCAGCAATTTTTATATTTACAGGAATAGGATTAGAAAATAACTTAAAGAAATAATAAGATGCCATACATAGAAAAAACCGGTGTAAAGAAAATTAAAGAACAACTTTGGCAATGGGAAGGCGTGATGCACGATCCTATGATAGATGGGTTTAATGGCTGGGGTTGTAAGCAAAAGATATATGAAGTCTTATTTGCGGCACAGGAATATATAGACAATGCCCCTACCTATGCTGGTGAAGACGAATGGCTAGAAGAGAAACTATTAGAAAAAGCAGAACGTAAACTATCAAGATGAAACTGGGTATTATAGGAAACGGATTCGTAGGCTCAGCAGTAGCAAATGGATTTGATAGAGACGTTGACCAGTTTGTGGTGGACCCTAAATTTAACGACAACACAATTGATAACCTTGTCAATAACTTTGATCCACCACTCCTTTTTGTTTGTGTACCAACACCAAAGCAAGATACACACATGGACGTTGATGTAAGTTGTGTCAGAGAAGTTTTAACAGACTTAACTAAACACAATTATAAAGGAATAGTAGTTATAAAGAGTACCATTACTCCTGACCACTTAACAAAAATGAAATCGGATTTTAAATTAAAATTAGTTTACAATCCAGAGTTTTTAACAGAAGCAAACGCACATCATGATTTTTTAAATCCCAATATGCAAGTATTGGGAGGCAAGTGGAAAGATTGTGAAGCAGTTGAAAAGGCATACATCAGGCACAGTTCTGTTAAAATTGTACCAACATTTAAAGTTGATCTTATCACAGCAAGTTTAATAAAATATACAATAAATAGTTGGTTAGCAACAAAGGTTACATTCTTTAATGAACTTAATGATCTTTTTACAAAAAGTGGTACTAAGGTTCCTTGGGAAAACTTTATAGACATGCTAACAAGAGATAACCGTATAGGAGATACACACATGCAAGTACCTGGCACAGATGGTAATCCAGGCTTTGGGGGACATTGTTTTCCTAAAGACACAGAAGCATTAGTGTATTATGCAAAACTAAAAAATGCCGACTTAGGCATTTTAAAAACTGCGATAGATAAGAATAAGAAATTAAGACAATGAAGCCTGAAGATACTATGTGTTCCGCATTTTGGAAACACACTAATATCAGAAGCGGCAACAACATATTTCCCTGTTGTAGATTTAAATATCCAGTAGCAAAGTTTGATGGCGATGTAGAAAAGATTTTACACTTGCCTGTTTACGAACAACTAAGACATGATTCAGCAAACGGAATACCTATCAAAGGATGTGCTAAATGTTATCAGGAAGATAGACAAGGCAAGGAAATACTACCCAATGAAGTTAAAGCAGGTGCAAGTACAAGACGAGAGTTTAACGAGCATTATACTACTGACTCAGTACAACTAGAATATTTAGAAGCCGGCTTTGATAATATTTGTAATTTGATGTGTGTTATGTGTTCCGGTGTTTACAGTAACAAATGGGCAAATGCAGAAAATCCAAATGTTAGTCCTAAATTAAATATTAAAGACACAGACGAGTTCGTAAACATACCTGATACTATTACGCATGTAGAGTTTTTAGGTGGTGAGCCTTTTATGACTAATAGGCATAAAACGTTTATACAAAAATTAAAAGATCCTAGTAAGGTTTCTGTCGTTTACAATACCAACGCAACCTTTATGCTAGACAAAAGTACTATAGAGTTATTACAACAATGTAAAGAAGTTTTCTTTTATGTTAGTATAGATGCTTACGGAGAACTTAACGACAAAGTAAGAGAAGGAAGTAAGTGGGAAGATATAGAAAACTTCTTACAGCAACTTAAACAACTAAACTTTAAGTTTCAAATTCATTCTGTTTTACATACAGAAAATTGGAAAGGGTTTACTGATTTAGAACAATGGATAGAGGAAAATGATTTTAATTGGAGAATAATGGCATGTACATATCCTCCTAATTTAGATCCAGCAAGTTTGAATCAAGTTGATAAGACTAAACTTATAAACATTATAAACGACAGTTATATCCCCAATAAAGATTACTTTATAGAACACTTGACTTCTAAGGAAAATTAAGTTATAATAGTTTATGCTTAAATGTAGTTCTTGTGATAAGCCGTTGTTTGTTGGTGGTATAAAATATCATACACCAGATAACTTACATGTGTTTTGTGATGCCTATTGTTCTAATGATTGGTACAGTAAAACATTTGAAAAATTGGATGCCAAGAAAGACCAAACGGAAAACAATGATGAATGAAAGTATAATGGAAGAATTAATACAAACCTTGTCAGATGTCTTTGGTGACTATATGGAAATTGGTGAAGACCCAGCCATGGTTGCAAGTGTGATGTTCGCAGTTGCTATTAAGCAATTAAGAATTAATCTTGACGATACAGAATTTTATGCTATACTAGATGAAATAAGAAATACTGAAATGCTTTCCGACGGATTGCAAGAAATAAAAAATAAGAGGACAATACATTGAAAGAACTTTGGACAGAGAAATACAGACCCAGTAGCATAGATACTTATGTGTTTAGAGATACACAACAAAAGGGACAAGTTGCAGGTTGGGTAGAAGAAGGTGCTCTCCCACATTTATTGTTTAGTGGTGCTCCTGGTACAGGTAAAACTACATTAGCAAAAGTTTTACTTAATGAACTGGATGTTAATGATATGGACATACTAGAAATAAATGCTAGTAATGAAAATAATGTAGAAACTATCAGAACTAAGATTACAAACTTTAGTAGCACTATGCCTTTTGGTGATTTAAAATATGTATTACTAGATGAGGCAGACTATATTACTCCTAACGGCCAGGCGGCATTACGTGGTGTTATGGAAATGTATCACACTAGTTGTAGATTTATTTTAACTTGTAACTATCCACAAAGAATTATTCCTGCACTACATAGCAGATGTCAAGGCTTCCATATAGAAAAATTAGACATACAAGAGTTTACTGCAAGGCTGGCAACAATTTGTATTGACGAAAATGTAGAGATTGATTTGGATACATTAGATACTTATGTTCAAGCAAGTTATCCTGACTTGCGTAAAAGTATCAATCTAGTACAGCAAAATGTAGTAGATGGTGTCTTACAACGCCCACAAGATGGTGATAGTGCAACAAGCGACTGGATGCTAACAGCAATAGAGCAGTTTAAGAGTGGTGACTATAAGGGTGCTAGAACACTCATATGTAGTCAAGCAAGACCTGAAGAGTATGATGATGTATACAAGTTCATGTATCGCAATTTAGATCTTTGGGGACCAACTGAAATGCAACAAGACCAAGCAATAGTAATTATTAGGAACGGTATGGCTAAGAGTAGTCTATGTGCTGATCCTGAAATTAATATGGCGGCAACATTGATCGAACTACAATTAAACAGTCAGTAAATAAATCTCGATAAATAGTCACATGGCATTTATTAATGAGATCAATAACACCAAACATGGCGACTGTATTATCTTTTTTGATATAAACCAAACGCCACCTGCAAGAATTATTCAACTAGATCATATACGAACATTAGGTGTAATGGGACTGCATCAGTCTGCAAAAAAAATAGGAATACCTTCTACTACTTTGCATTGGGCAACGTTCTGGGAAATAGAAGACATAATTACATACTTAACAAAGTGGCTTGATGCTACTGGTTGTAAACGACCTATATTTGGATTTAGTAATCTATTTGGATTAGATATATTTGGTGGGTTGAACGAAGTACCAAAAAATGTAGAGATAGCAAGGAAACTAAAAGAGGTTTTTCCTGACAGTAAAATTATTGTAGGTGGACCTAATCCTGTTTGTCAAACAGAACCATATGTAAAAATTGATGCATTATTTTATGGTAGAGCACTTTGGTTAATGGAACGTTGGTTACAAGATAAACCTATACCCACAGCCAATCAAGATGTAAATGAGTTTGGTATTCCTATATTTTTTAATCCTGTTGCAGTAGTACCAGAAGATCCTATTGTTCCTGATTTAGACCCTGACTATTGTTTAAATGAACATGATGTTCTCACATTTGAAACAAGGTTAGGTTGCAAGTTTGATTGTTCCTTTTGCAGTTATGAGTTTAGAGATAACAAAGACCCTCACAATGCAAACGAAGATAATGTACTAGAATATTTAGAAGGAGCCGGCAAGTTAGGAGTTACTAGATTCAGTATCGTTGATGATACTTTTAATGAGGATAAAAGTAAACTGGACTTGATGTTAAGTGTTGTTAGACAATTAGATTATCAGCCTCGTATAGTTGGGTTCAATAGATTCGACATTCTTGTTGGTAAACGTGATCAAATAGATATATTAGATGAAATTGGATTTCATGGACACTTATGGGGTATAGAAACATTTCATCCTCAAGCAAGTAAGGCAATAAAAAAGACTGCAAGGCCTGATAAATTTTTTAAAACTTTAGAATTAATTAGAGATGAATACCCACACTGGTGGGTAACAGGTTCTATGATCGTAGGCATACCACCTGAATCCACACAACATGCATGGGAAATGGGGAAACGTTATATTAATGAAAAACTTTTTTCAGGTATTAATGTACACCCATTAATGTTAAGAAAATTTTCAGAAGGCATATCAGACTCCTCTGCTCACTTTACTAGAAATCCTGAGAAGTACGGACTGCACTTAACAGGTAAAGAAACACTTCATGACTCATATTTTGACTGGACGTCAGAGGTTGGAAGTTTTAAAGAAGCAATTTCATGTTCCAACAAAATAATGAAACTTGGATTGAAGAGTGGAGTAAGTCCTATGAGCCCATGGACTGCTGTTAGTAAAGATGCATTAGGACATAATCTATTCACACCAGAGGGTAAAAACCTTTTTCATAAAAACACAGCAGAAAATAGTACAGAAGATGACGGCAGATCATTCTTCGAAGACTTGTTCCTCCAAGACTACAGAACCTTGATTGACGACTATGTCAAACGCAAATTAAAATATGTAGAAACTGTTTAGGCTTCGCCGTATATACTTAACACTTCCGAAACTACAGGATGTCTCTCAATATCCGTATTTCCAAATTCCACTAACTTAATTTTATCTGATTTTGCTTGTTGTAATCGTTGTATAAAACATTTTAAACCATTACTTTCATAACCTCTATCATGCTGGTTTAAGTCTCCGGTTACAACAATCTTACTATTATCACCTATTCTTGTTAGTAACATTTTCATTTGGCTGTCCGTAGCATTCTGCATTTCGTCTGCTATGATAAAGGCATTTTTAAATGTTCTACCTCTCATATATGCTAATGGTGCCACCTCTACTTTGTTGTCGTTAATCATATACTCTATTTGATCTGGCGTATAGTATTCCTCAAACACATCGAATATAGGTCTCGTCCATGGTGCCATCTTTTCCATTAACGTGCCTGGCAAAAAGCCATGTTGCTCGTCAACTGAAACTGCTGGTCTCGTTACCACAAACTTATCTATTTTATTCTTTTTAAGTTCTCGTATACCTGCCAATGTTGATATAAGTGTTTTACCCGTTCCTGCTGGACCCACAGCAAACACTATGTTGATGTTGTGATCTTCTAGATATCCCAGTAGATCGTCCTGATGGAAGTTACGTGGTACTATATTAACTTCCTTTTGCCTAGTTCTCGTTAAGGCGCCACCTTGTATTACTCTCAAATAATCATCTCCTTTATTTTTTCTGTACTTGTTACAGTTCTTTTTCCTATGCTTTCTTGACATGTTTGCCTCCTTGAAGCCATAAAAAAACCGCGATAGCAAGTGCTAACACGGTCGGTTATTATTGTGTGTTTACCCCAACTTTTTATATGGTTGTTTATCATATTACATATATTACTTATAGAGTGTAGCCAAACCGAAAACATAGTTGTTATTACTTTGATAAATAGTTACATAAGATAAAAAGGATTATATAATGGCAGTATCAGTTCAAATGTTAAACGACAGTATTAAAAGTATTTCAGAGTCTAATACTCTACTTGATATGCTGTTAGAGTTTGAAAAGACTTTAGATAGTTTAGATCTTTATGCCTTCAAAAACTGGCAGAAGGGAGAACTACTTGAAGGACCTACACTAGGAAGACATTTTGTAAATGTTAAACTTATGTATCCTAAATCAGAAATGCCTGATCCAGAAGGTGCAAAAAGACTTATGGCACGTGATTGTTTAGTTAAGTATACTAAAGAAAATTTATTACGTCCTAGAAAAGTTAAAACCTATGCTGATGTTACAACAGAAGCAAAGCCAGATGGAAGAACAGTATACAAACCAAAATCAGAATCAAATCCTGTTTGGGTTGTTAGTATTGATATGCCTAGACGTTATGTAGACGAATTTAATAAAGACGTTGTAGAAGTTGACTCCAATAAATTAGTTGATTTAGAAGACACTAATGTAGACGCCGGACAAGAAGCGGCATCCATAGCCAATACTATACCAGGAGTAATTTAATGGCACTAAGAGAAAATGATCTGCAAAATACAGTTCTTAAAAAAATTAGTGTAGACGAATTTGAACCTAAAACTGGAACGTCAGAAAATGTCTTAGTATTAGGATTCCAACTTAGTGAAAATCTTCCTAGCAAAGACTTATATAAATTTTTAAACAACAGTATTATAGAAATGAGAGACATAGAAGTTTCTCCTAACCCTAATCCTGATGGATACTATATGGTTTTTTGTGAACTAGATAGACAGGAAAATGTTTTAGATAACATAAAAGGAATAGTTAAAGAAGTAGAAAGATTAAGTGGAAAACTTAATTGGGAAGTCAGTACAACACTAGTAGATGAAAATTTAGAATTGTATAACGAAGAACTTACCAAGTATATACAAACAGATCCTGAGCAGTATATGACTAAGGATGAATTTGTAGTACAACAAGAAGCAATACAAAAACAAGAAGAAGAACAGAGATTAGAAGAAGAAGCAACAGACAACAGTAATAAAATTTTAAAATTTTTACAAGCCAGTAACATTTTAGAAGCCGGACTCAACGACGGTAAATTACATTTAAGAGGAGCAAGAGACCTTGCAACACTTGAAGTTATAAACTTTGGCCATGGCCCAGATGTAATGAACGAAGTTGGTATTTCTGAAAGTGCTATTAAGTTAGAACATGACAAAGTAGCAATGGCAAAACTAAATGCAATGCTAGGGGAAATGAAAGCATTACCTATAGACGAATACATTGTAATTTATAATCCGGAACACAAAGATATATTAGTAACTAAAGCGAGTTAGACACAGATGAACCAATTTTTCATAGGCATTATTTTATTGTTAAGTGTTGGTGGATATTTTTTATATCAGGAAAACATAACATTAAAGGCCAACAATATGGCACTTGAAGGTGCAGTCGAGGAGCAAAAGGCGGCTATGGTTGCCTTACAAGAAAACTTTGAAAAGCAAGGCAAGGCTTTGCAAAATCAACAAAGAGTAAATGCACAAATAGAACAAGAGAAAGCAGAGTATTTAAAAATATTCGCAAAACACAATCTAAATAGTTTGGCACAAGCAAAACCAGGACTAATAGAAAACAGATTTAACAAGGCTTCCGAAGCCGTATTTGAGGGATTAGAAGATGACACACAGCAAATTTTTGAGCTTGACACTCCTGTTATTCCTGATTAGTGGGTGTTCAACATTTGGCACAAGGCCAGTTGAGATAGTTTCTAAACCTTTAGAGATTGATATAATGCAACCTGCATTACCACGTCCATTAGAACTTACCGCACCTAGTTGGTATGTTGTATCAGAAGCAGTAATTACAAATCCATGTAAAAAGTCTTTATCGTTTGAGCCTAAGAAGTTTAATGATGAGGGTGTAGAACTTTTAAAGAGACCTAAAACATGTGAACTATCAGAAAGAGATAATCCAGATTGGCCAGTAGGCTACACATACTTAGATAGATTCCTAGATGATATGAGAAAACAAAATAACGGTGACGTTATATTTGTTGCTACATCAGTAGGTGACTATGAAGTTATGGCTGAGGACATGCAAGAGATTAAACGTTACATTAAACAAATGGGCGAAGTTATTGTTTATTATAGAGAAGTTACATTACCCAACGGAGAAAAAGGCGTTGGTGCTGAACTTAAAGTAAAAGACAATAATGCTTTTACAAAACTTGCGCCTAAAGTGTTTGGAAAAGACGAATAGTTTTAACACATATTTTAATTTTCTAATTCTTCTATTTCACACCACTTTCTACCTTATATAAGGTACTGTCCTATAAATATGGTTGTAGGATTATCCTGCAAAATTTGAATTAGGCGTAAGCCTGATTTTTGTTCACACAATGGTAATATTTTATATTACGAGCGAAACACAGGAGTGGTTATGAATATTCGCAAACTATTCCTTGGGTTAGCCGCCACACTTTTAATAAGTGTTCCGGTATTCGCCCAAGAAACTACTTCGGCCATCAGAGGTTCTGTATTGAACTCTGCAGGTGCAGAAGTATCAGGAGCATCAGTCTCCATTATCCATGAACCTTCCGGTTCAGCCTCAACGCAAACAACAAACGAAGACGGAGTATTCCTTGCAAGGAATCTACGTGTTGGTGGTCCTTATAAGATCGTTGTTAGTGGTGCAGGCGGGTATGCTGAGTTGGACAACATTTATCTTGAACTATCCGAAACTTCCAGAGTTAAATTATCTCTAAGAAGTTCAGATGCAGTTGAAGAGTTAGTTGTTGTTGGACAGGCACTTAACACTTCAGGTCTTATTACAGGACCTAGAAGCACATTAACCGGCGATCAAATTATGGATATTGCCAGTGTCAACAGAGACATTAAAGATGCAGTAGCAACACAACCTTTTGTGAATGTATACAGTATTTCTTTTAATGGCGATGATACTGAAAGTATTTCGATTGCAGGTACTAATGCTAGATACAGTCAATTTCAAGTTGACGGTATTGGGCAATCAGATGACTTTGGTCTAGAGTATGGTGGTTATCCTGGAGTTAAATCTCCTTTATCACTTGACTCAGTAGAGCAGGTATCTGTTAGTGTTGTAGACTATGACGTCAGAGACTCAGGGTCAACAGCAGGTGTTATTAATGTTGTTACTAAGTCAGGTACCAACGAACTGTCAGGATCTGTTTACGGCTTTACAACTAGCGATAGTTGGGTTGGAGATGAGATTGATGGCCAAGAACTTACTGTTGGTGAGTTTGAGGAAGACACAAAAGGTTTTACATTAGGCGGACCTATCCTTGAGGATAAGTTATTCTTTTTTGTAAACTATGACAAATTTGAGAAAAGTGAACCAGGCATCTGGGGAGCATCAGGTAGTGGTGCCCTTAGAGAAGTTGACGGTGTAACTGTAGCAGACGCAGACAGAATTATTGGCATTGCTAATGATGTGTATGGGTATGACGCAGGATCGGCCTCAGGTGGAATTAATTCCTTACTTGATGAAGATATGCTAGTTAAACTAGACTGGAACATTAATGACTCACACAGAGCAACTTACACAAGACAAACATCAGAAAATAATGACGTTAGAGAGTACGGTGGTTCAAATACAGTATTAGCACTTACAAGTGGTAACTATATTAAGACTACTGACTTATCAGCAGACAGTTTCCAAGTGTTTAGTGATTGGAACGACAGACTATCTACTACATTTAGATATGGTGATAGACTTGTTGAAACTTCACAAGCAAGTGTTGGTGGCGATGACTTTATGAGAGCAATCGTAGAGTTAGGAGAAGGCGATAGAGGACCACAAGTCCTAGTAGGACCTGATCCATTTAGACATTACAACTTTTTAGAAACACAATCAAGTGAATTAGAGTTTGAATTATCTTACTTAATTGGTTCACATGAATTGGTTGCAGGTATTTCTAAAAATGGTGTTGATGTAGCAAACGGGTTCGTTGCATACTCAGACGGTGTTCTTGAATACGCAAGTATTGAAGACTTTGAGAACAAGAATCCTTATAGCATTGACTATAGAAACTCCCCAAGTGGTAACCCAGCAGATGGAGCCGCTTTCTTCGAAATAGAAACAACTAGTTACTATGTTCAAGATACTTGGGATTACAGCGACAGACTTACACTTAACTACGGTGCACGTTATGAGAAAATCTCAATGGACGATGCTCCTAAGTATAACGATACACTTAACGGCTACTATGGTATTAGAAATGATGTCAGCCTAGACGGTAAAGATGTATTTTTACCTAGAGTAAGTTTTGTTTATGACGCAGACGACTTCGGTGCTTTCCAAGAACTAACGTTCAGAGGTGGTGCTGGATACTTTACAGGTGGTAGACCTAATGTATGGATGGGCGGTACTTTCAGTAATGATGGTATTGGTATCCAAAATGCTAACGTACCATTATCAGCGGCCGCAGGGTTTGATGGTTTTGATACATCAGTATTTGATAGTTACATTTACCAACCTGGTCAGGAAGGTTTTAGACCTGCATTTGCAGATATCCTAGATCCAAACTTTGAGTTACCAAGAGAGTTAAAACTTTCTGTAGGTGCTGATTGGGTAATGGGCGATGGATACTATATGAGTGCAGACTTCTTAATGACTAGAACTGACAAAGACTTACACTACAAACAACTAAGACTTGGTAACCCAGCATTTGCCGGCGTAGCCAACTGTGATATTCCTGTTACCAACTTACCAATTGGTGTTGGACCAGATGGCAGAGATATCTATGCAGACTATAGTTTATGTAGTAAAGCAATGGAACGTTTCTATGATTATAGAGGTTATGACATGTTACTAACTAACACAGACAAAGGCGAAAGCGAATTGTTTGCAGTTAGTGTAAGTAAAGCATTTGAAAATGGGTTTGACTTTTATGCAAACTACACATGGCAAGATGTTGATACTGTTGGTAACTTAACTTCAAGTAGAAATATTTCTAACTTTAAGTATACTACTAAGTATGATGACTTTAATGAAGACGTAATGCATAGATCAGTTTATGAAAGAGAACACACATTTAGTTTTGTTGGTAACTATACTGCAAACCTAATTGCTAACTCTCCAAGTAGATTTACATTTATTGTTAGTGCTATTAGTGGTGAGCCTTTCTCATACACATTAGGACAATACAAAGATGGTGCTTTATGGGGTCTTGATAGAGAGTCAACAAGAGACGAAACTGCGGCATTCTATGTCCCAGACGGATCTGGAACTGACGTAATTATACCAAGTTGGTTTGCAGACGACTTTAATGCCTACATTGCCGCCTCAGGGTTAGGTAAGTATGCAGGTGGTTTTGCACCAATTAACGAGTTTGAAACAGATTGGAATTATAGACTTGACTTTAAATTTACACAGGAACTTCCTGGACTAGGTTTAACAGACAAGGATAAATTTATAATCACACTTGATGTTGAAAACTTACTCAACTTGCTTGATAGCGATTGGGGTAAACAAACCAAAGCAAACGGAACAGCAAGAAGTATTGCTGAGGCAACACCCATCAACAATGGTGATGGTACGTGGTCTTATGAATATAAACCTGCTTATGGTATGAACATAGATAGAATTGATAACCAAGTTACCAATTACTATAGAAGTACTTACCGTTTACAACTTGGACTTAAATACGTTTTCTAAACGATACCAAGAACAGAATAAAGGGTGTCTTTTGATGCCCTTTTTCTTGACTTCTATTTAAATAGACAGTATAATAAGACTATGGATCACTACGAAACACTTGGCGTAAGCAAAGACGCCAGTCAACAGGATATTAAAAAAGCATACCGCAAACTTGCGAGTAAGCATCATCCTGATAAAGGTGGTGATCAAGAACAGTTCAAAAGGATTCAAGGAGCATACGAGACACTTAGTGATCCAGACAAGAAGGCTCAATATGATAATCCAAATCCTTTTGAACAGTTTGGCCAGGGCGGAGATCCCTTTGGACAAGGCAGTCCGTTTGCTGATATATTTGGAGATATATTTGGCACACAAAGGAAGAATGCTTATCAAAGGCAAGGAAGAAACCCAGACGGTATAGTTGATGTTAGAGTGTCTTTTTTACAAGCATATCAGGGTGCTGATATTGTTATTAATACACAACAAGGTTCTTTTAACCTAACCATACCTAAAGGTGTTACTAATGGTACCAAACTTAGACTGACAGGCAAAGGCCCTCAACGTTATAAGGATTTACCCCCAGGTAACTTAATTGTTAGACTGCATGTTGATATACCTGAGGATTGGGGAACTGATGGTGTTGACATTTTTTATAGACAAAATGTAAATGTATTAGATGCACTAACAGGAACGGAATTAGATTTTACATTTATAGATAATAGAAAAATTAAAATTACTATACCAAAAGGTATACAAAATGGGCAGAAGTTAAGAGTTAGAAATTACGGTATGCAAGATCCTTCTAGAGGACTTATAGGTAACTTGTATATCATATGTAACCTTGTTGTGCCGGATAATTTAAGTGAAGATGCACTAAAACTAGTAAATAAAATAAAGGAACAAAATGGATTATAAGTCAGTAGAAAATATATTACAGAAAGCAATGGACAACGCATCTGAGCGAGACCATGAGTATGTCACACTAGAACATATCTTATTGCAATTAGTAATGTCTAAGCCTATTATTAAATTGTGTGAAGAAGTTGAAGTTGACATTGCAACATTAACAACTGACCTAGAAAATTATTTAGAGGGAGATGAGGATAATCTTAAAAGCCAGAACGGTGCCAAAGGTGCCCCTAAGAAAACTATAAGTGTTGAAAGAGTAATACAAAGAGGACTAGCCAATGCTGTATTCAGTGGCAGAGATGTAATAGAGCCTATAGATTTATTATTAAGTATTATTGCAGAGGAAACTTCCTATGCAAGGTATTATTGCCAACTTAATGGTTTAGATAAAGGAAGTATTATAGGACATTTAGAAAGTAGAGACTATGCTAGTAAGTCACAAGAACTATTAAAAGAGTTTACTAGAAACCTAAACCAAGAAGCATTAGATAAAAAGATTGATCCTCTAATTGGAAGACATGAGGAAGTAAGTGACCTTGTACATATTTTAGCAAGACGTAAAAAGAATAATTGTGTGTTAGTAGGAGAACCTGGAACAGGTAAAACTGCTATAGCAGAAGGCTTTGCTAAACGTATTGTTGATGGTGATGTTCCTAAAGCATTATTAAACAAAGTAGTATATAGTTTGAATGTTAGTGACTTACTTGCAGGAACTAGATACAGAGGAGACTTTGAGGAACGTATCAAACAATTACTAAAGTCATTAGAAAAGTCTCCAAACTCTGTTTTGTTTATAGACGAAATACATATGATTATGGGTGCAGGTAGTACAGGTAACGGAAGTGTAGATGTTGCTAACATATTAAAACCTGTATTAGGAAGTGGTAGACTTCTAACTATTGGTGCAACGACACCAGATGAATTTGCAGATAGTTTTGAAAAAGACAAAGCATTAATGCGTAGATTTGCTAGACTTGATGTAGAAGAAACAGATGTTGAAAGCACAAAAGAAATTATAAGAGGGTTGAAGCCTTACTATGAAGAGTTTCATGGAGTAACTTATGATAACGATTTACTTGATAAGTCTGTAGATTTATGTGATAGATATGTTAAAAATAAATGTTTCCCTGACAAAGCATTAGACATAGTAGATGCCGCAGGTGCTACTGTGAAGCTCAGAGAAGATCATACAGTAACTATAGAAGATATTATAAGTGTAGTATCTAAAGTTTCTAAAATAGGTTCTGATGTTATTGATACGGAAAGTGTTGATACATTTAAAACACTAGACTACAGAATAAAGCAAACAGTATATGGCCAAGACGAGGCTATTGATAAAATAGTAGAAGCAATCCTAGTTACTAAATCCGGACTTAGAGAACCAAATAAGCCAGTTGGTAGTTTCTTATTTGTGGGTCCTACAGGAACAGGTAAAACAGAAACAGCAAAGACTTTAGCCAAGCAATTAGATACAAACCTAGTTAAGTTTGATATGTCAGAGTATCAAGAGCGTCATAGTGTAAGTAAATTAATTGGTGCTCCTCCAGGATATGTTGGACATGCTGAAGGCAAGATGGGGCAAGGTATGTTACTTGCTGAAGTAGAATCAAATCCAAATTGTGTATTACTATTAGACGAAGTTGAGAAGGCGGCACCAGAAGTATTGCAATTATTATTACAAGTAATGGACGATGGAAGGCTTACAGGTGCAACAGGTAAGGCAGTTGACTTTACAAATGTAACAATACTTATGACATCTAATCTAGGTGCTCAAGATGCAGAAAGCAAAAAGATAGGTTTTGGAGATCAAACTAAATCAAGTGCTGTAGATAAAGCAGTAGAGAAATTCTTTACTCCAGAGTTTAGAAATAGACTTGATGCTGTAGTTAAGTTTAATAAACTTGCACCAGAGTTAATGTTAAAAATTGTAGATAGATTAGTTAAAGAAACAAATGAATTGTTATTATCAAACGACTCTACTGTAAAAGTAAGCATATCAGATATGGCTAGACAACAATTAGCAGATGACGGTTACGAGCCTACTATGGGAGCAAGACCATTAAAAAGAGTCTTTGAGGAAAAAGTTAAAAAGCCACTTAGTAGAAAAATATTATTTGATGATCTTAAAAATATAAGAGTACATATAGATTATAGAGACGGCGAGTATGTCATCGGATAAAATTATTCCCCTAGGGTTTGATCACTATGGGTTTAAAGTTTATCCTTCTGAAAAGATTTATTACGGAGAATTTCCATATAAAATAAATTTTAAAGGAAATATAATTCACAGAGATATTAAAGAGCATGAAAAACTTGATAATCTCTTATATAGAGGATATGATTGGTCTTACTCACAATCAACCTATACTAACAAGCACAGAGTAGTTTACTTTCAATCCATAGATAAATTTAATGAAATATTACAAGATATGCCACATCTTGTAGAAAAAGTGTTTGGTCCTATAGATAAGGCACATGCAGAATATATTTCTAATCCTTTTGCGGATAATGTATTTCAACATGTATATAGAGAAAAATATTGGTATAATAAGTATGATGTTAAAATAGATATCAGAAGTAGAGATTTATACTCATGGAGCAATTCTAGTTCTGCAGATTTAGAAAAACCTGCAAATGATTTTGTAGACTTTATCAAACAGCAATCTTTTGATTATGTATTATATTTAGATAACGATTCTAAATATTGGGCTAATAACTATCTATATCTCAAAAGCGATGATCTTAGTGAGATACAGCCTTGGATATCTATGCTGTATAGTGAGGTTGTAGAAAAAATAAATAGTGCTGTGATCTATCCAACTGATAAATAGTATGATAGATAGAGAGATTTAATATGCCAATAAACAGAAGAAGTATCAATATGCTGGCAAGCACTGGTACTACAATGAACAAATATAGCACTGAAGTAAAAGGTGATTCCTATTATGGGTACACTGATGGCTTTCATACTATTCAAGTTATATACAATCAGTTTGTAGGTAGACTTAGAATACAGGCTACATTGGACCTTACCCCTGATACTGCTGATTGGTTTGATATAATTCCTACTTCTACTGGAACAGAATTTAATCCAGCAGGGTATATTCAGTTCAACAGTAACGCACCTGCCGTAACAGCAGAAGCATATTCCTTCCAAGGAAACTTTACATTTATAAGAGTTTACATGGACAGAGAGCATGTTGGAGACGGCCAAACGTATGATGCTTCATATGGTCAAATAAACAGAGTAATTCTTTCTGCCTAGAGTTGATAAATAGTGTTATATACACTATTTAGGAAGACTTGATGGCAACATTTTTAGAACTTACAGATACCCCCTCAAACTATAGCGGTGACGCCGGTAAGTACCTTCAGGTCGACGGTAACGAAGGTAATGTAATTTTAAATGTTATAAACCTTACAGATCTTAACGACACTAATTTACCTGGGCCAGGTACTGGACAAGTATTAACTTGGTCAGGCGGTTCTTCTAAATGGATAGCACAAGATAATAATCCATATAGTGCTGGTAACGGTATTAACTTTGGTGGTTCCGGGCAAGTAATCAATGTTGTTGCAGGCTCTAGTGGAGGACTAACATCTAACACAAATGGAATATACATTACAGATACCGGCGTAACAGCAGGTACATATGGTAATGCTACATACGTTCCAGCAGTAACAGTTAATAGTAAAGGACAAATTACATCAGTTACAGCAACTGAAATAACATTAACAGCGGCAGATAGTTTAACAGCAGACTATGTTGAAACAGTAGCAGGTACATCAGGACAAATTACTGTTACTGGTGGTACAGGCAACAAATCTACAGCAACACTAAATTTAGTAGCAACAGGCGTAACAGCAGGTGTATATGGTAATACAACTCATGCTCCACGTATAACAGTTGATTCTTATGGTAGAATAAGTTCCGTTGATGCTATAGCAGTTGCAGGTGGCAGTGGTTCAGGAAATGCAAGTTTAGGCTTTGCAAATATTTTAGTTTCAGGACAAACTACTATAGGTGCTGACAAGTTAGAAGACGATCTTACTTTTGCTTCAGGTACTGGAACAGTACTTACAACAGATGCAAACGCAGATACAATAACATTTGGAATTAATCCAACAACAGCCGCGGCGGCAATGGATATTGCAGACTTTAAAGATGTAGATGCAACAGGTATTACTAACGGACAAGTTTTAGTTTGGAATAGTTCAACAAGTAAGTTTGAAGCAAATGATCAAACTGGATCAGGCGGTGGCGGTAGTAATGTTGGACTAACAGACTTTAGTGTAACAACAGCAACACCAAGTGGTAATGGTAGTTTAACATATAATAATTCAGGTGTATTTACATTTACACCAGCAGATACAAGTGGTGGCGGTGGAGCCGCAGACCAAACACTTAGTATAAGTGGTAATGTAATTACAATTAGTGGCAACAATGATACAGTAGACCTAACTGCAATGTTGGCACCATACAGTAAAACAGATACTGATTCACAAGATTTAACACTTAGCGGAAATGTAATAAGTCTAAGTGGACAATCAGGCAATGTAGATTTAACATCTTTACTTGCGACATATAATACAGATTCACAAGATTTAACAATAAGCGGAAATGTAATAAGTCTAACAGGCCAGAGCGGTAATGTTGACTTAACAAGTTTATTAGCAAGTGGCGGTATAGATACTGCCGGAGTTGACACTCATTTAAATACAAGTGGTGCAAGTTCAGGACAAGTATTAAGTTGGAATGGAAGTGACTATGCTTGGGTAAGTAATGCAGGATATACTGATGCAGATGTAAATACTCATCTTAATACAAGTAGTGCTGGTAATAATCAGGTACTAAGTTGGAATGGAAGTGATTTTGCTTGGGTCAACGATGCTGATGCACAAACACTTTCTTGGAATGCAGGTACTTCTACATTAGGAGTAAGCAATGGTAATAACGTTGATTTATCAGCACTCGAACAAACATTAAGTGTTAGTGCAAATATATTAACAATCAGCGGAAGTTCAAGTACTGTAGATTTAGGTAAAACACAGTTCTTGTATGCAAACCAAAATGATTTCCCTAGTGCATCAACATACCATGGTGCTATTGCACACTCTCATGCAGACGGAGCCATGTACTTTGCACACAGTGGTAGTTGGAATAAAATACCAACAGCAACAGATGTAGCAACAGCAAATACAAACATGAAAGCCTATGTTGACGCAGAAGTCAATACATTAATAGGCGGTGCTAATGTAAACTTAGATAGTTTAGGCGAAGTAGCCAATGCTTTAGCAAATAGTAATACAGAATTAAGTACGGTTGCATTCACTGGAACATACAGTGACTTGCAAACAAGACCAACAATAACTTTATCGGGGAGTGACCTAACATACGATGGAACAACTATTGATCTATCAGGAGTAGGCGCAACAGGACCTCAGGGTCCTCAAGGAAATACTGGATCGACTGGTGCAACAGGTATAGGAATTATCAATGCATCAGTCCCCAATAATGACCTTATTTTAACATATTCAAATACTTCAGTACAAAATTTAGGTAATATAAGAGGTCCAATGGGACCAGCAGGTGCAAACAGTACTGTAGCAGGACCACAAGGTGCCACAGGACCACAGGGTGCTCAAGGTGATAAAGGTGATACAGGTGATACCGGTGCAACAGGACCAACAGGACCACAGGCCACAGTAACAGGTGCTAGTGATACAATTATAAGCAATCCAACGCAGTACCAATCTTTAACTTGGAACGGAAATGCATGGGTTAACTCTTATCCATATATACAACACTTAACTGATGTAGATAGCACAGATACGTTAGCAGACGGCGACATGCTAACATACAATAATAATAATTCACGATTTGAATTTACTAATTTTGATAATGCAGTTAAAGGTATTTTAGGTACAGGTAGTGCATCACAATATCAACTCTTAAGTTGGAATGGTTCAGCTCTTGATTTTGTATATCCTAATATTCAGCATTTAGTAGATGTAGATAGTACAGATACGTTAGCAGAAGGCGATATATTAAAGTATGTTGCAGGCGATGGCAAATTTAAATTTTATAACCTTGAAACCCAAGTTCAAGGCGACATAGACGATCACTTAAATTCAAGTGGTGCAAGTTCAGGCCAAGTACTAACTTGGAACGGAAGTGATTATACCTGGACAGCAAAAACAACAGATACCGATACTGATGGCCAAACTTTAAGTTTATCAGGTAATGTTATAAGTTTAACAGGACAATCAGGTAATGTAGACTTAACAACATTGTTAGCAGGTAGTGGCGGTGGAGCCACAACATTAAACGGCTTAACAGATGTTTCAGCATCAAGTCCAAGTAGTGGACAAGTCCTAAAATGGAATGGTAGTGCCTGGGCACCAGCGGCAGATAATAACTCCGGAGGCGGAGGCGGTGGTGGTGGAGCCACAGTACATAGATTTAAAGTATCCTATACAGCCGGCGGACAACTTGCTTCAACATCAGACTTAACATCAGGTATATCAGGTGTTACAATTGATAGTGCAAGTGCTGGTGATGTAACTATTGTATTTGATCCAGGGTTTAATTTCCCACCAACAAGTATGATGTGTTATGGTTATGACTATTCTAACAATAATTATTTAATGGTACCATTAGAAACAACAAATGGACTTAGACAAATAGCAGGAGGAGGTTCCTCAGGTTCCCCTACATTATTTGCTGGTGGTTCACAGATATCATTAAAATTGAGATTAAGCCAAACAGAAACAGGTGCAAGTGGCGGCGGTTTTGGTACAACTACACATGCTTGGATACAATTTGTAATGTACGATTAAGGATAAGTTATGGCATCAAGTAACTACAAGTCCTCACACATTGAACTTAATATACCAAATAAAGTACTTGAAACAAGTATTAGTTCTATAAGTGGAAGTGAGTTTTGGGACCATGCTAATGGTTCTGGAGACCTATGGTATTCTGGTGTTGGTACTAAAAAATATTATAGATGGGAAGTTACATTCTCAGTAACAGAACAATTACACGGTTCTCATTTAACCAGAGATGATTTTAAATTTAATGGCTTAGACGTTGTTGTTGGAGATTGGTTAGCAGAAGCAACTAGTGGAGACTGTTGGAAAATTATATCTATATCTTCTAAAAGTGCAACCTCGGTAACATGTGTTGTAGAGGACTGGTTAAGGTATAACACATTTAGAGCAAGTAATGGTAATGGCTCACCTAGTACAGGTGCTGGTGTTGTGTTCTCTCTTAACGAAAAGGGAATACCAATGTTAGACCCTTTACCAAGTACGTCAACAGAAAAATTTTATCCTACTTTAGCAAGTAGATTTGAATATTTAAACCCTCAAACAAACTATGTATTAGAACAAACAACACATGGATTTAACAAAGGTGATGTTATTGCAGTAAGTGGTACAGGGTTTTCAAAGGCAAATACATCTACAATGGCTAGAATGATAGGTGTTGTAACTGAGGCAGGACCTGGTCCAAATCAGTTTATGATATTACCTAACAACCAAATTATAGATTTCGATCCTACTATTCCAGGTAATCAAGGCGACTATGTTTATGTAAGCAGTACAGGAGCATTAACTACTACCGATACTGGAAAAATTGCATTTTTAAAATTACAAGATGCTATACCCACAGTCCTAACAGGCACTGGTTCTAATCCAGAATTAAGTCACAACCATAGTATAAAACTAAATGGAAAAACTGTTACATTTAATGGTGGTGGAAGCAATGTCACATTAGCAACGGCTGTAGGACAAATAAATGCAGTTGCAAATACAAATGTAGTAGCATCAAGTGTTGCTGTAGAAACATCTGTAGTATCAGACGGTGCAAATACAATTTACGGACTAGTAGGTGGTTATACTCCTTTTAGTGCATCATTTGATTCAGGAAGTGGAAATACAACAGTTAATTTTACTACTAACGGTTCGCAGTATGCAGGTGTATCAACGCCAGAAGATATGGTTATAGATATTAATGCGGCGAACATACCAAACCTTACTGCTACATCAACTGCAACAGTCTTAACTCTTACAGAGTCAAAAGGTAATGCTATTAATATAGTAAATGTTACTAACGATGCTAATGGTAACCCATTTGTAGGTGGTAGTAATATATCAGGACTAGCCGCAACAACAAATTCTACTGGTGCTCAAAAGATGGTCCTAACAAGAGCTGATGGTGGACCAATAGACATATACGAAAATCCTGAAGAATTTAGAACCTTTGTAGGTATAGCAAGTGGACATACAGGAATGTATCCACTAGCAATGAACATTGAACAAGGTATTAGAACAGGCGGTACAACACTTGTCGCTGATGTAAATGCAAGAAATTCCCTAGCCGCAATGGCAGGCGATCAAGCATACGTTACTAATGCCGGCGACGGAGAGTGGGCATTATTTTTATACGACGGCAGTGGCTGGGTAGAAATTAGTAACGAAGATAGTGCAACAGTAGATGCTAAAACAATGCAAACATCATTCTCTATGCCAATAGGCGGCTTTGGAAATAGCTCAACTAATAACCTAGGTAATATATCTCCTGGTAGAAAAATACAAAGTGTTAGTGTTGATGTTACTACTGCATTTACAGGTTATTCAGGTAATATATTGCCTAACATAGAAGTAGGTACAGTTGCAGATCCTGACATATATGTAGACGAAGTAAGCAACGATTGTACATCTGCAGAAATGTATATTACAAATCCAGAGTACACATATCCTGCTTCAGAAACTCAAGAACAGTTAATTAGAGTACGTTGTAATCACTATGGTGCATCACAAGGTAATGTCACAATCAAACTAACTTACATCTAAATGTAAGTCCTTCAAAAACTTAAAAATAGATAAATACTTGTAACGTTCAGCGAAAGCAAACGTTATCGATAACGAATTAGAACACAAAGTATTAGGAGATACAAATGGCTGATATTAAAAACTTTGGTATCAAAGGTATAGCGGCTGATGTCCAAATGGGTAAATCCGGGGGTCGTCTAAAGTACGATTCTGGTAACGGAAGATTCGACCTAACACAATCTGATGGAAGTACACTCGAGGATTTAAGACTCGGTAGTATTACTTCAGGTGCTTGGACGGCAACAGCAATCGGAACGCAATACGGTGGTACCGGTCAAGATTTCTCTAGTAGTTCAGGTGTTATTAAAGTTTCAAGCGGTACTATGTCCGCTGGATCAATTGACCTAACAGCAGATGTAACTGGTGCATTACCAGTAGCAAATGGTGGTACAGGTGCAACTGGTGCCAGTGATGCTAGAACTAACTTAGGACTTGGTAACATTGCCACTCAGGCTTCAAACGCAATTAACATTGATGGCGGTGCCATTGATGGTACAGCAATTGGTGCCAATAGTGCAAGTACTATAGTAGGAACAACAATTCAAGCCACTACAGGTTTCACAGGTAATTTAACTGGTATAGCCAGTCAAGCAACTGAGTTTACTTCAGCAGTAACAGTTGGTTTATCCGGTGATGCAACAGGTAGTGCAACATTCACAGGCGCAGGAAATACTGCAACTATATCTACAACATTAGCCGCTTCAGGCGTTAGTGCTGGTAGTTATGGTAGTTCAAGTGCTATTCCAGTTATAACAGTAGACGCAAAAGGTAGAGTCACAGCAGTTAGTACTGCGGCAACTTCAAGTGTATTAACAATTGGAGCCGATAGTGGTTCTGATGATACAGTAACAGTTGGTACAGATACACTTAATTTTGTAGGTACAAGTAATGAAATAGAAACAACAGTTAGCGATAACCAAATTCAAATTGGTTTACCTAATGACGTAACAGTTGGTAATAACCTAAGTGTTACTGGTAGTTTCTTATCAGATGATATTACAGCGGCTACGGTTACAATTAACGGTAACTTAACAGTTACAGGTACGCAAACAACTACTGATTCTACAGTTGTTACTATTGCAGACCCACTTTTCCAAGTAGGTTCAAATACTAACGATAACTTAGACAGAGGTGTTACTTATCTACATAACGATGGATCAGCAAAAACTGGTTTCTTTGGTATGGACGAAGGTACAGGCGTATTTACATATATTCCAGATGCAACAGACAACTCATCAGTAATTACTGGTAGTGCAGGTGCTGTTAAATTTGGTGCTGTAGAAGGTACATCATTTAGTGATGGTACTATTTCAGGTATTACATTTGTAGATGAAGACAATATGGCTTCAGACTCTGCAACTAAAGTTCCTACACAGCAATCAGTTAAAGCATACGTTGATGCACAAGTAACTGCACAAGACTTAGACTTCGCTGGTGACAGTGGTGGTGATCTTGCTATTGATTTAGATAGTGAGAAACTTACTATTGCTGGTGGCACAGGTCTTAGTACTGTAGGTAGTGGAAACAGTTTAACTGTATCACTAGATGACACGGCTGTTACAGCCGCGGCATATGGTAGTTCAACTGCTATTCCAGTTATTACTGTAGATGCACAAGGTAGAATTACAGCGGCTTCAACAGCGGCTATTTCAACATCTTGGACATTAACAGGTGACAGTGGTTCACAACTTGTTAACGGTGGAGACACAGTTGACATCGCAGGTGGAACTAACATCACTACAGTAGCAAGTGCAACTGACACATTAACAGTTAATCTAGATGGCGACATCAGTTTAACAAGTGTTACAGCAAGTGGTGCCTTAGAAGGTGGTAGTGTAACAGACGGTACAGCAACATTAAGTTCAGGTGCTTTAAGTGGAGCAACTACAGTTACAGCCAGTGGCGCAGTAACAGGTGGAAGTTTAACTGATGGTACTGCTACTTTAAGTAGTGGAGCATTAAGTGGTGCAACTACAGTTACAGCAAGTGGTGCCGTAACTGGTGGTAGTTTAACAGATGGTACAGCAACATTGGCTTCAGGGTCATTAACAGGTGCTGTAAACTTAACTGCTTCAGGTACTATTACAGACGGCGTAGCAAGTATTAGTGATGGTAACATTACTGGTGTTGTAAACGCAACTGCTTCTGGAACTGTACAATTTGGTTCACTAAGCGACGGTACAATTACTGCTACAGGTTTTGTAGATGAAGATAACATGGCATCTAATAGTGCTACACTTATCCCAACACAACAATCTGTTAAAGCATACGTTGACTCAGTAGCAACAGCGGCTGACTTGGACTTCCAAGGTGATTCAGGCGGTGCATTAAGTATTGATCTTGATAGTGAAGTACTTGATATTGCTGGTGGTACTAACATTACTACAGTTGGTTCAGGTAATGAATTAACAGTTAACCTAGACGCAACGTTGGCTGGTTTAACAAGTGTTACTTCAGCAACAATAACAGACGGAACTGCTACTTTAAATAGTGGTGCTCTTTCTGGTGTTACAACTATTGCTACATCAGGTGATGTAACAGTTGGTGGTAACTTAACTGTTAGTGGTACACAAACTAGTGTAAACTCAACAAATACAACAATAACTGACACCTTAATTACACTACAAAGTGGATTAACAGGTGCTAACCCTAACGACATTGGTCACATATACGAAAGAGGATCTGACGGAAACAACGGTTTCTTAGGATGGGATCAAAGTACAGATAGGTTTATAGCGGCAACTACTACTGCTGACGGTTCAACTGCTGGAGATTTATCTCTCGCGGCGGCTGACTTTGAAGCGGCAGGAATTATTGCAACTGGCGTAACTGCTTCAGGAACAGTATCATTTGGTACTTTAACTGACAGTGGCGAAAGTATTGCAGTAACTAAGTTTGTTGATGAAGCAGATGGAATTGGTAGTAACGATAACGATACTAGTATTCCTACTTCAGCGGCAGTTGTTGACTATGTTGCAAATAATGGTGGTGATGGCCTCTTACTAAGAGCTTCATTATCAACAGGTGCGACTACTTCAGCAGTAGGTACAATGCCTAATGTTTCAAGTAGAACTTACTATGCAACTAAACTTGTTGTTAAAATTGCTACAGCAGTTTCAGGTAATAACGTAAACTACATTACAGTCACAGAATCAGGTGGAAACACTTTGATTGCTAAAGCAGACGCAGATAGTTCAACAGTAGGAAACTACATTGTAGAACTAGACGGCGATGTTACTATAGCACGTGGCGGTACAGTTACAGTTAATTACTTTGATGCTAGTGATAACGCAGTCAGCCCTACAGCAGGTGCTGGTACTGTTTCAGTACATTACAACTGGGTATAATAACCGTTAGTTAGTTAATAAACTAAACATTTAAAAGGCTTACATTTATGTAGGCCTTTTTTTTGACTGCATAAATAGTAGTATGGCAGAACTTACTTGGCATTACGAACACGAAACTAGTAGACAACATTTTGTTATAGACAATAAAATGTACGAAACATTTGACGGTGGTCAAAATATTAAAAAGTATGTAGACGATGTTTATGTAACAACTTTAAGACAATACCCTCATCTACCTATAGACTTTATATATGAAGTAGAAGATGGTGTAACACCACCTGACATGCCACCTGGTTCTGATCAATGGGCAGATGAAATGCTTTTATTAATAGAACAATATCCAGATGAACTTGGTGAGTATCTACCTATTAAAGAGTATAGACAACGAGATAATTCTATTAAAACATTTGAACATGTGTTAGGTGTTGGTGTTAATAATCTCAAAGATAAAATACGAATTAATAGAATGGGTATCCCAGATAGCATACAAGAAAATTGGGGTTACGAAGTTTTAGTATCATGGTTAGGCTCTGTTAGTAACTCTCCTGATGGACTACAATGGAAACAACATTTAGATACTGGAGAATTTATAAGAACACCATCGGGTAATTCCTTTCCGTGTCATGTATTCCCAAAAGTATATCCCACAGAAATATTAAAATCTAAGGAAGATGTAATTGCAGACATTATTAAGTGTACAGGTGTTTCTAAAGATGTTTTTGTAGAACCTATAAGTTATTCTAACATACCAAACCAATTACACCTCTCGGATAATTTCTTTGAAATTATTTAAAAGGCTTACATTTGTAGGCCTTTTTTTTGACTGTGGTGTCTTTTGCTCTATAAATACTACTATGTCAGGTTCAAGTAATGAATGGTCGCCTTTAAAAGAAGTAGTCGTAGGTTCTATAAAAAGGTTTAACCAGTATACACATTATTCAGGAGAGCAACATTCAAATGCATTCCTAATACCTATCATGTCAGAAGTAATAGAAGGACTTCAGACGTTTCAAAATTTATTAGAAAAAGAAGGTGTTAAAGTTTATCGCCCTAATGGGTTTTGTTATAATGTTAGAGATTGTGCAACTGTATTAGGAAATACTATACTAGAAGCACCAATGCAGTATGAAATAGAATATCCATTTCAGAAACCTTTAAAATCTATTTTCAAACAAAAGTGGTTAGAAGGTATGAACTGGATATCAGCACCTGAACCAACTTGGATTGATAAAGGTATACACGAACCTCTTTTTGATGGAGCAAACATTTGCAGATTAGATAAGACATTACTAGTTGCACTTAACCAAACTGCAAATCAACACGGACTATCTTGGTTGAAAAGGCAATTTCCTAAATATAGTATAGAAGAAACTACATTAAATTCTGATATATCTCATATTGATACAAGTATATCTCCTATTTCCTCAAACACAGTTTTAATAAATTCAGATAGATATACACAATCTAGTATACCAGATACATTTAAAGATTGGAATCAAATATGGATTAAAAGCAATGACTTAGTTGAGGAACCTATAGTCGATGGTATGATGTCAGTTGCATCTAAGTGGGTTGGTATGAATACATTGTCTCTTAATGAAACTACCTTATTTGTAAATGAATGTCAAGTAAACTTAATAGAAAAATTAGAACAAAATAATTTTAATTGCATACCTGTACCATTAAAACATACAAGAGAACTTGGTGGTGGACTGCATTGTTGCACCTTAGACTTAGTAAGAGATTAAGTTACTGCTTTACCATAAAGTTTATAGTAAACCCAATACAATTTATTCTACTTAAATTTGCTGTGAAACTAGCAGGAATATGACTTGGATAGAACACTACCTTATTGTTTTTAGGTTTAATTATGTGTTCAGGCGAATGTATATTTGGTATATTTGCTACAGTCGAATTAAAATTTTCTAATTTTAAATGAGGACCCATATTAGTTGTTTGTAAAAATAATACTCCTGTGTACCAACTATACTTTGTAATACTAGGCATAATAGTATGTAAAGGTTTTATCATATGAACTTTAGGGTCTGTTAGTTCTATGTTTATATTTTGTCCCCATTGTTTACCGGCGATATCAAAAAATTTATTGCCCATAAGTTGAGTAAGTCTTCCTAATTGTGTTCCTAAGTTAGTACCTTTAGGAGTATTCCAACCATAATTAGTTTCATCTACTCTTTCATTTGCTATCAAGTTGTCGACATCTGATAAAATTTTATCCACAATCTCTTTAGAAAACTCCATTTTGTCTTCAAAAACGAAGTCTGGAAATACTGTAAAACCTTTTGTTGCCATACTACTATTTAACAAAATCGGTTGACTTTTTGCTGTTTTCTTGTATAATATAGGTGTAATATAGGAAATTAATATGAATAAGAAAAAAATAATATTAACAGATTGCGATGGCGTAATTTTAGATTGGGAAGAAGGATTCTCAATATGGATGGAACATCATGGTCATAGTAAGGTTGATGGTTACCAATACCAATATAGTATAGGAGATAGATACGGACTATCAAAAGAACAAGGAAATAAACTTGTTAAACAATTCAACGAAAGTGCGGCAATAGGATTTCTACCTCCCCTAAGAGATGCACAGTACTTCGTAAAGAAGTTACATGAGCAACATCAATACAAATTTATTTGTATTACTAGTTTAAGTTTAGATCCTTATGCAAAATATTTGAGGAAAAGAAATCTTAAAAAACTTATGGGAGATGCATTTTTAGATGTTGTCTGTTTAGATACAGGTGCTGATAAAGATGTAATACTTGCTGAGTATGGTGCAAAATATCCTGGAAATTACTGGATAGAGGACAAGCCTGAAAATGTTAATTGGGGTATAGATGCTGGATTAGAAGGTATTCTTATTGAACATGGGCACAATCTAGACTACACTGGTCATGCAAATGTTGTTAAAAATTGGGAAGAAATCTATAATTTAATTATTAAAAAGGCTTGACAAATCTCTATATTTTGCTATAATATATAGTATAAATGTTAGGAGTAACATATGACAACAGACACATTAGATACTAAAACTAAAGCAAGTTCGCCTAAAGACGTTGCTAGTAATCCAATTGTAGAAATACCAGAAACAACTATGACTTCAGAAGAAGTTATAGATAGATTGATAAAAGCAAGAATAGAAATGCTTATGTCAGCACCTTTCTTTGGTAATCTTGCTACTAGACTTTTACTTAAAGACGCAACTGAATGGTGCCCTACAGCGGCAACAGATGGCAAGTATTTTTATTTTAATAGGAACTTTGTAGCCGCACTCAGCGATCAAGAAGTTGTATTCCTTGTAGGACATGAAGTCTTACATTGTGTATATGATCACATGGATGCTGATAGACGAGGTGATAGAAATCCTATGCTTTGGAATATTGCTAATGACTATGTTATTAATGCAGACCTTATAGATGGTCGTGTTGGTGAGCAAATTAAGTTAGTTGAAATATGTTACGACTGGAAATATAGAGGGCAAGTTTCAGAAGAAATATATGATGACCTTTTTAAAGAAATGGAAGAAAAAGGACAAATACAATATACTCAAACATTAGATGTACATTTAGACAGAGAAGAGGGCGACGACCCAGGTGCTGGTGAAGGTGCTGAAGGAAATGTAGATGGTGATGCTAAAGGTGGTGCAGGTCCTGAACAATATACTGCTGAAGAAAAAGAAAAAATTAAGCAAGAGTTCCAAAATGCTGTAATGCAATCTGCCAAAGCCGCAGGTGCTGGTAACTTACCAGGTGGTGTTAAAAGATTACTAAATGATTTACTTAATCCACAATTAGACTGGCGTGAACTACTTGCTATGCAAGTACAATCAGTTATTAGAAGTGATTACACATACCAAACACCTTCTCGTAAGGGACAAGATGCAGGGTTTTATTTGCCAGGTATGGATAGAGAAACTACTATAGATATTGCAATGGCAATAGACACATCAGGCTCTATGAGTGACCCTATGTTAATTGATATCCTAAGTGAGACTAAAGGCGTTATGGATCAGTATACAGATTTTAAAATACATTTATTCTGTTTTGATACTGAGGTACATAATGCACAAGAGTTTACTACAAGTAATATGGATGAGTTTTTAGAGTATGAGCCTGCAGGTGGCGGCGGCACAGAGTTTGATTGTGTATTTGATTATATGAAAGAGCAAGGCATACAACCTAAGAAACTTGTTATGTTTACAGATGGTTACCCTTGGGGTAGTTGGGGCGACGAGTCCTACTGTGATACATTGTTTATTGTACATGGTGGCGGATATGGTGGTAAAACACCAGAAGCACCATTTGGCATAACTGTACCATATGAAAGAAATAATGATTAAGGAAACTAAATTGTTATCAGATCAAGACTGGACTAATTTGCATGGTAACGAGTTATATGTTTCTATGCTTAATAACAAAGTTAAGTTACATGATGATGCAAAAAAGGATGAGCCTTATACAGATGTAATAGATTACTTAGACTTTGGTACAGAAGGTCTCTGTTATTATAAGGCAGAGAATGTATATGGTACTGTAAAATACGAAATCTATTTTGAGAATGCAATAGACAAAGATAACTTTATTAGTTTTTATACTACTAGTAGAGGATTAGATTTAATTAAAAAATAACCATTTTTATACGGTATAAATTAAAACAGTTGTTAAATAATAACAAGTAAATATGTAAAGCAGTTAAACTAAGGAGATAAAATGACTGAAGCACAAAACGTAGAAGCGCCTGAAGTAGCAGACACACCAGAAGGTCAAGCAGTACCTGAAAGCATTGGTCTTCAAGACCTACAACTTTTAGCACAGATTGTAGACCTTGCAACTCAAAGAGGTGCCTTTAGAGGTAACGAATTGACTCAAGTAGGATCTGTTTTTGATAAACTAACATCCTTCTTAAATCATGTTGCGGCAGAGCAACAAGCGAAAGCAGAAGCAGAAGGCGAAGAAGCACCTGCAGAAGCAGAAGCACCAGCAGAAGCACCTGCTGAATAACAGGAGAAAATATGGCTAATATAATGAAACACGTTGGTACACATGGGCAAAAGCCTTGTGTGGTTGTGTTTAGAGAAGTGCCTAATGAACCCGATAATTGTTTAATAGTTGAAACTGGAACATTAGAAGACCAGAAGCATGATGACTTAATGAACGTAATTCAAAGTCTAGAAGCTCAGGAATCTAATAATGTATCAGAAGTATTATCTAGAAGAAACTTTACTGACGGTTCTAATATGCTAAATGACTTGCACTTTAGTAAAAAACTTATTAAAGTTAGTGCAAATGATGTAAGTCTTACACCAACACCTGCTGATAGTATATCTTTAGCAGAAGTAAATGCAGAAATTAATAAAATGGAAGCAGGATCTAATCCACCATTAAATACTGAAGTTGCTCCAGAAACATTGGAAAGACCAGCACCAGTAGATACAGGTGTAGAAGGAGAAGCAGAAGGGTTATTAATTCAAGCAGGTCTTTTAGAAGAAGATGCTAAAGCCTTAATGGCTGATGCTGAATCTAAAAGAGCTCAGGCATATTCCATGGACCCAAACCTTGCCCCTAAGAAGGGACCAGGTAGACCTAAAAAGACTTCATAAGTGTCTAACAAGGGCACCAAAATTGTCCTTTTAGGTAAACGTACAGAAGACGGGGAATCGTTAGAGATGATTCTCACGGAAGTTTTTCCAAATAGTATACCAAAAGATTTTGTTCATAACTTCTCTATTACAATAGATGATGGAGAAGTTATCGACATTCCTAATGAGATGTTACCTGACTATATTGAGGTACAACATCCTGTTGACATCCTCAAATCTATTAATATTAAAAATGCAAAAGTAGATGTAATAGAAGTTGTATTGGATTTAGAGTCTATAAAAACGTATGTTACTACAGAAGCAGATACAATTTTAAGTAATATTTTTCCAGATGAGACTTGACAAAGTCTCATAATTTGCTATAATATATGTATAGTTTTTTAAGGAGTAACGAATGTCATTAAATTTATTAGAAGTATTATCTGCAAGTTGTTCTGCATATAGTAAGAATAAAGGCTTTATAAAAAAAGATCAAGTTCGATTTGATAAAAAATATGAAGGTAAACTGTCTAATAGCGATTTACTGTATGCTCACTTTTACTCTTCTGATAAATTAGATATCACAGAAAAAGACACAGATCTTGCTGTAGAAATTATTGATTATTTAAAAGGCCTTAGTTTTAAAGCAATTGAAAGAGAACTTACTGATTTTGAAAGAAATGTTTTAAAACTTGTTACGTCACAAAATATACAGAAAGATCAAATAGGAATATCAGCAAGTCTACCCAAAGTGTATCTAAATAAGTTAGAGCAAGATCGTTGGACTGACAGGGAAAATATGCTATCCAGAACAAGTGAAAAGATTGGTACATTACATCAAAGAGAAACATTTGATGTTCTTGTAGAGTTTGTTAGGTTTATACCAAGGACTATGAGTTATATTGTTACTTGTAGTGTAGAGAATAAACATATTCTAAAGTTCTTTCATGATAAAAAACTTGATGTTGATACTATTGTTAATGTTACCGGTTTTGTAAAGTCACAAAATAAAGGAAAGTTTCATAACGGATTTGAAACTATTATCAATAGAATTAAAATTAATAATTAAATTTATTTTGCAAAAAAGAGTCAACGTTTGTATTAGTTGCCTTTGAATGATTTAGTATTTTAATAAAATCCTTTTTTTCCTTTTCTTGCCAGTCTATATCTCTTAGTAAAGAAAAATTATGTCGTATTATATCTTTCCTGCTTATTAAATATTTTCCATTCTTATGCCAGGCATTAAACCTTTCAAACATTTGCTCTGTTCCATATAATAAACTTTTATTTAAATCTTCATGTACCATTTCTCGTCTCAGTACCTCTTGATTAATTAAATCATCTTCAAAAATATTAAACCCTAAATATTTTAAAAATGTATAATTTTCTTTATGTCCTTGTACGCAAAAAGGCATATTATTTAAAATAGGCCATATTGTTTTTTCTGTTATAATAGATACAGAGAAATCCTGTTTATTCCATTCATGTGTTTCTGTAACCATTTCAAACCATGCTCTTCTTCTTGCTTCATTTAAGGCATAGTTGGCATTCATATGATCTTCCCTTTCACCTTCACGTTCTTGTAGTTCCATTGGTATCCGTCTCAATAAAGGTTCAATAGAACTATATAATTTTTGTGTGTATGGTGTGTTTGGTAAAAGGTCTAAAGCGGTTTTAAACTTTTCGTGTATCTCATCTTTAGGCATAGGAACATTTAAAGGTTCTTCTGCTAAAAATGTAAAAATAGAATCATCCATGTATTTTTCATTTGCTAATAGCAATAAGCATCTTAAATCTCTAGGTTGTCTATTTAAACATATAGCAAGTTTATCCTTTTTGTCAGTAGCATCTATATGATTATCAAAAGATAAAAATTTATATCTTTCCATCTTTTCATTACTTAAATCCTTATTTTTATAGGTTTTAATATATTCTCTACCTGAATTAAAATAATCATAACAGTATGCTTCATATACTTTTCTTTGTCCTACTTCTATAAATCCTTTTGCAGTATGAGTTGCGGCTATACCATGGATTATAATATCGTTTGTATGCAATCCTCTTTGATCTAATGCCTCACTGAATAATGACATTGTTTCTGAAGGGCGGTGAAATCCATATGAGTGTTGTTCTATATGACCTAAAAAATATTCATGAGGTTGACTTAACACGATTGGTATATTATGTTCTTTAAGAATCTTTTGTGTAGCATCAGGTAACCAACGTACCCAAGTGGTACTTAAATGATCTTTTATAAAAGGAATAGTTACAAGATAAATTGTAGGAGTATCGTCTGCTTTGTTGAATTCCTTTACAGGAACAAAATTAAACTGCTCTTTGTTTTTCTGCATTAGTCTCCAAACATGTAGATTGCCTTTTTGCCATACTATGTCTGGTTGTTTCTGCCAACCTCTTAACTTATCTATTATTTTAGTATTGATACATTTATAAGATGTGTCAGTTGCTTCTTCTACTAAAATATTAAGTTTTATACCCATGTCTATATTTATTATAGTGTTTAAATAAGTTTATATCATACTGATAAATAGTAGTATAACAAATTAGGGAGTTATACAATGGCAGAAGACACAGATAAAAAAGAATTTCATCCTGCTGATACAAATGGAGACGGTAAAGTCTCTAAAGCAGAACATGACATGTATATGGAGTTTAAAAGAAAAGAACTTGAAGATGCAGACGCCATGCGTGATGCACAAAGAAAGATGACATGGTTTGCTTTAGGTGGATTATTGTTATATCCATTTGCAGTAGTATTAGCAGTATTGTTTGGATTAGAAAGTGCAAGTAAAATACTAGGCGATATGGCCGCTACATACTTTGTAGCAGTTGCTGGTATTGTTGCCGCATTCTTTGGTTCACAAGCATATAGTAAAGGTAAGTAAAAGTAATGTTTATTAAACACTTTGTAAGGATATTAGTAAGGGAAGAACTTCCTGATGAGGACGTTATCGTCTTCTTTGATATTGTACAAAGTGTTGTTCCAACAAAAGTACTAACAGCATACGACGAAGAAAAAGTCAGAGTAGGTGTAGAGGTTATGGCTTACACCAGCGAAGACAATGACGGCGAGATGTGGATATACGAAATCATACTTGAATCTCAAATTGATGAAGATGAGGGAGATGAAATATCAAAAGAGTTATACTTGGAATTTCCTGAAATAGACTTTACCTTTGAAGCAAGTTTAGAAGTTTAATGCTAGTAGAGGTTCATTTTACTGGCGACCAGTTCATAGCCTATGACGAATCAGGCAACCAAATAACCGATTCCAGAATATTAAATGAAGTATCTATGGAACAATTTATAGGCACTAAAGGTGTGTATGTTGTTGATGTAGATATACCTAATGGCTTTGTTCCTAAGCCACAATTAAATATAAAAGTAAATACATTCATAAAAGATTGACATAGCCTATATTTCTGTTATAATATGTTTTTCACTAATAAATACAGTTACAGACATATACAGGGTATAAAAATATGGCATTTAATAAAACATTCAACCAAGAAGAAATAGCAAGATTAAAAAAACTTATCAATGAAGGCGATCAAGTACTTCATGAAGTAGACGCTCTTAATACAGGATTAAGAGAAACAGTTAAAGCAATAGCAGAAGAAATGGATCTTAAACCAGCAGTTTTAATGAAAGCAGTTAAGGTTGCTCATAAGGCATCATTTACAGATGAGTACGACAAGTTTGACGAACTAGAAACAATTTTAGAGTCAGTCGGAAAAACACTTTAATACATTGACAAACTACAAATTATGCTGTATAATAGCATAATGAGGACAGTATATCTATGAGTTATGTAGACGCATTTTACGAGCAGGGCAAAGACATTGTCACAGTAGTAGAACGTGTGGATGGTCAACGTATAATTAAAGAACTAAAACCAGAGCATAACTTTTATTATGGTGATCCACAAGGTAAGCATAAAAGCATATTTGGACATCCAGTTACAGAAGTAAAATGCCAAAACATTAAAGACTTTAAAAAGAATGTAGGTATTAACAAGCATAATGGAATGTTTGAAAGTGACATTCGCCCTATCAACAAAACACTAGCACAGCATTATTTAAATGTTGATGCTCCTAAATTACAAACAGCATTTTTTGATATTGAGGTAGACTTCGATCCTGCAAGAGGGTTTAGTAGTCCAGATGATCCTTTCACGCCTATCACTGCTATAGGTGTTTACTTACAATGGATGGATGCTATGGTATGTTTAGCAGTTCCTCCTAAAACATTAACTTGGGAACAGGCGTTAGAAGTAGCAAAGCCATTACCTGAAGTAATGTTATTTAAAACTGAAAAAGAAATGCTTGATGCATTTTTAGATGTTATAGAAGATGCAGATGTATTAAGTGGTTGGAACTCAGAAGGGTATGATATTCCTTACACTATTAATAGGATTATTAAAACATTAGGTAAAGCAGAAACAAGACGTATGTGTTTGCTTAAAAAACTTCCTAAAGAACGACAGTATGAAAAGTTTGGTAAGATTACAAGCAGTTATGACTTAGTTGGGAGAATACATCTAGACTATTTAGAACTATACAGAAAATATAATTATGAGGAAAGGCATAGTTATAGATTAGACTATATTGGTGAGATGGAAGTAGGTGAGAAAAAAGTTGCCTATGAGGGAAGTTTAGATAGATTATACAATCATGACTTCCTAAAGTTTTTAGAATATAACATTCAGGATGTTATGTTGCTAGACAAAATGGACAAGAAGTTACAGTTTATTGACTTAGCAAATATTATTGCACACGAAAATACTGTATTAATTCCAACTACTATGGGTGCAGTAGCAACTACAGAGTCTGCTATTATTAATGAGGCACATAGACGTAATATGGTAGTGCCTGATAGAAACAAAGCGGCAGAAAAAGATACTGCGGCTGGTGCCTTTGTGGCAACTCCTAAGAAAGGCTTTCATGAATGGGTAGGTAGTATGGACTTAAACTCCCTATACCCTAGTGTTATCCGTGCTTTAAACATGGGAGGAGAAACTATTGTTGGGCAACTTAGAGATGATTATACAATAGAAGAAATTACAAATGCACAAAAACTAGAAAAGAAAAGTTTTGCAGATGCATGGCATGGTAAATTTGCTACTAATGAATTTGAGTTTGTTAAAAATAAAGATGTTGATCACAAGATGTTTTTGGATATGGAAGATGGTTCAACACATGAAGTCACGGGTGCAGATGTTTATAACTTAATTTTTAATAGTGGACAACCTTGGTGTATAAGTGCAAATGGTACTATTTTTAAAACAGACTTTCAAGGTATTGTTCCTGGTCTATTAGAACGTTGGTATAAAGAAAGACAAGAAATGCAGGCAAAGAAGAAAGCCGCAACTACTCCTGAAGAACAAGCATTTTGGGATAAGAGACAGTTGGTTAAAAAGATTCAGTTGAACAGTTTATATGGTGCTCTACTTAATCCTGGTTGTAGATTTTATGATAAACGTATAGGACAAAGTACAACATTAACTGGTAGAAGTATTACACAACATATGGCGGCGGAAACAAATCGTATGCTAACAGGCTTATATGATTATGAGGGCGATACTATTGTATATGGTGATACTGACTCTGTATACTTTACGGCCGTTCCTGCTCTTCCTGAAGGAGAAGTACTTAATATGGATAGTGCAATTAAATTGTATGATCATATATCTGATACTGTTAGTGATACTTTCCCTCAAATGTTAAAAGACACATTTAATATTCCCCTTGATAAAGGTGCTGTTATGGTTGCTGGTAGAGAGGTTGTAGGTAAAGCAGGACTTTTCCTCACTAAGAAAAGATATGCAATCTTATGTTTAGATATTGAAGGATATCAACCAGAAGGTGGCAAACTAAAAGCAATGGGTTTAGAAATTAAACGTTCTGATACACCTGAGTTTATACAGGACTTTTTAGAGGATGTTTTAGTTGATTGTTTAAATGGTGCAAGTGAAAGTGAAGTGTTAGATAAAATTATAGCATTTAAAGAATATTTTAAAAACTTGCCTGCTTGGGAAAAAGGAACACCCAAACGTGCCAACAACGTCACAATGTATACAAGTAAAATGGTACAACAATCTAGAGTATCTAGTAATATGAGATTACATAAACTTGATTTGCTAGAACAAGAAGGTAAAAGCACAATGATTCCTGGACATGTTAGAGCAAGTATTAATTGGAATACATTAAGAGAAGCCAATAGTGATGCATACAGTTTACCTATTACAGATGGTGCAAAAGTTATTGTATGTAAATTAAAATCAAATCCAATGGGATATACAAGTATTGCATATCCTACTGATGAACTTAATCTACCCCAGTGGTTTAAAGACTTGCCGTTTGATGATGACGCAATGGAACAAACAGTTGTAGATAAAAAAGTGAAGAACGTGTTGAATCCTATGGGATTTGACTTAGATAGGACCACACAAAGTAAAACATTATCAACATTTTTTGAATTTTGATCTTAAAAAAGTGGAAAAAAACAATTGACTTATCTAAATAATAATGTATAATGAATGTATTCGCGGAGATTAAAAAATGGCAATAAAAGATATATTAAAAGATGTTCTTAAACACACACATAGTTTAGGAATATTTGATTCAGTAAAACTTACAGGAAGTGTTGAGTCTACAGAAATAGAAACTGTTGATGCAGACAAGACTGTAATTTTAAAAGGTGAGACACATAGTCCTTATCCTGACTTTGTTGATTCAACAGTTGGTTTAAGTAGAATGTCTGTTTTACAAGGTAACTTACAATATCCTGGGTTTGATGATGACACAGGCTCTATTAAAGTTGTAACACAAGAACGCAACGGTGAAAATGTTCCAGTTGAAGTTGAGTTTGGTAGTTCTGATGGCACTACTGCAAACTACAGATTCATGTCAGCAGAAGTAATCAATCAACAACTTAAAGCAATTAAGTTTAAAGGTGCGGAGTTTGATGTTAATATTGTTCCTAGTGATAAAAACTTAAAGGATTTAAATTACTTTAATAGTGTATTAGGACAATTTGAAGCAAACTTTAGTCCTAAAACTAATGGTACTGATTTATGGTTCCATATTGGTGACGGTGTAAGTGATAGAACTAAAATTTTAATTAGTAATGAAATAGATGGTTCTCTTAAAGGTGACTGGAAGTGGCCACTAGACATTGTTTTAAGAATTATAAGATTAAGTGATACAGGTAAATGTGTATTAAGTATTAATGATGAAGGACTATTACAAATTATTGTAGATAGTGGAATGGCAAAATATACATACTTGTTGCCAGCAAAAAGTTAATGAAAATTGTAGCAAATATAATTACAAATTTATTTGAATTAGCAGGAATGCTTTTCCTACTAGCAGTAGTGACTGGAGTATTACTTAGTATTGATATAATGGGACCTTCATTAGAATGGATAAACAATAATGTAGGAACTGTGGCAGGTTTAGGATTTGTTTATCTCCTATATAAAAGTGAGAGTGATACATAATGGATTTTAATAAGAAAACAGAAGACTATGCATTATACTTACCGGCTATTAGTGCCTTTTATACTAGGCAATTAGCAAAATATGAAGATGAAGTAGACACTATGAGATGCCCTGAAGGCTTTGATAGAGGTCTACAGGGACTTAACTTTTTAGATGAAGAAGTTGGTTACTACTATTATCCATATGGTTTATATTCAGCCGGTCATGCCCAGTTAGACTTAGATAAAACTGATATACACGAACGTATGATACAAAAACGTGATAGAAGTAAAACAGTTATACTAGGTGATTCTGGTGGCTTCCAGGTTGCTAAGGGCGTTATTAAACTAGACTGGGAAGATGCAATTAAGCCTGATAGTAAGGCCAGAGAAGCCCTATGTGAGAAGATGTTGCGTTGGATGGAGTACACAGCAGACTGGAGTATGACATTAGACTTTCCAGCATTCGCGGCCATACCTCCTTATAATAAAAAGACAGGACTCACTGACGTTAAACAAACAATAGATATGAGTATGTATAACTTGGATTACTTTGTTAAAAATAGAGTGCCAGGTGCAACTAAGTTTTTAAATGTTCTTAGTGGGGCAGATGATGCCTCGGCACAAGAATGGTTTGATTTAGTTACTCCATTTAGTGACCCTGCATTTGTAAAAGAAAACTATGGTGATGAAGCAAGAACACTAGAAGGCTATGCAATGGCAGGTATTAACATTGGACAAATGGAGCAACTACTTAAAAGGTTACTTCAACTTAGAGAACGTGGCTTACTTAAAGATAAAGGTTGGATACATTGTTTAGGTACAGGTAAATTACATTGGGGTTGTTACCTAACAAGTATACAAAGACAGTTAAGAAAGCATGATAGTCCTAATATACAGATTAGTTATGATGCGGCCTCACCTTTTGTTAATACAGCATATGGCCAAACATACACTTACAACTTCTTTGATAAGAAACGTTTTGGTTACTTTATGGATAAGGCTATAGATAATAAAGATCTTAAAGGTTCAACTATGCCAATGCCTTTTAAAGGTCCTATTATGGATAGACTTAAAGTAGGAGATATTTGTGTACAAGGACATGGAGATCTTAATAAAGCAGGTAAAGAATCAAGAACTAGTTGGGACACTTTAAGTTATAGTTTATATATGGGGCATAGTGTACATAATCACATAGAAGCCTTTATAGAAGCAAACAGACTTGCTGATGTTGAAAAACATAGAACTAAAATTAATTGGAAAGACTATAGAACTGGTGAAAAGAAAACTTCTAATATTAATGAAAGAAGTCCTCATGTACCAGGTATTATACTTATGTTTGATCAATTCGTTGAGGAATTATTAGACCCTGCAAATCCAAATCCTTATAAAATGTTAGAGGATAACAAACTGTTCCTAGATGAAATTACACAGAATGGTTGGGTTGCTGGTAAAAGTAATAACTTTGGTAGTTTCTTTGAACAAGAAGAATATATTGAGGGAGACAGGGACGAAGATATGACACACGAAATAATGACAGGAGAATTTGACGGTGAAGGATAAACCAAATTTTAATGATGTTAAATTTTTTGTAGGACAAGAAGTTGACAATACTGTTGCACAAGGTGAAGATACCTTGTTTGTAGCAGGGTACCAACCAGTCCAAGAGATTCTTAGTAGAGCATTAAATGAAAAATGTACACACATTCATATATGCTATTTTGATCCTGCAAGATTTGATCAATGGAAACTATGGGAAGAATTACTCTTGCATATTTGTGAAAACGGTGTTAAACTAACATTAGAGTTTGATGTTAAGTATGCAGAAGATATATTTAAGATGGGATTACATGATTTTAGCAATTTTATACCTGTTATTGTCAATATATTACCTAATTCGTCTAAATATAATTTCAATACAGCATTTAAAGTAAATGATAAAGGGTTTGATCAAACTAATGAAGGTACATGGTCAATGCATTTACATAACGTATTAGATCAAGAACATTTTATACCTTGGTCTAAATATACTGATGGAGGCGATAAGCCAGTAGAATGAGAATAGATATAACAGCGACAGACGATGATGGAATTAAAACATCTGCATCTTATGATGGAGACTTTCAATATGAGGAAGATATTCAGGAGTTAGTTGTGTTATTGTTTAAGTTTCTTGTAAAGAATGGTGCTGACATACCTGAGGAAATAATTACAGAGTTAGACAAATTTTAATGGATAATGATTGAGATATTAATATGGAGTTTAATTGTAATTACATGGGCGTCAGTAGGCTTACATGTAGTAAAAGAGTTTGTGAGAAATCACATAGAATAGGAGAATGAAATGATAGAACCAAGTATTAACAAACCTAGTTTATTTAGAAGAACTGTAATGGGACTTGTAAATGGCTGGAGACGTGTAATGGATGTGAGATTTAATCCATTAAGAGTAATTAAAGATCCAAGTTTACAGACATACTTTATGCTAGTACTGTTTACTATATGGAGTGTATTCTTTGGCTTCTTAGCCGCAAACTACTTAGGGTTTTTTAATTATAATACTGTTATTAGTATTGTAATACATATTTCTATTTTACTACCATTAGCATTTACTAATGCAATCTTTGTTGATGCAGAACGTGATGGACATAAATGGTTAAAAGAATGGAAAGAAGAACAAAATAGATATACTATTATAACAAACAGGCTTAAGAAGAAAAATTTAGTTATGTGGGACCCAAGCAAGGAGGCATAATGGCAATATCAGATGAAATGAGAGAACAACTTGAAATGGTTATCCAATACGGTGACCAAGTCAAGGCAATGTTTAAAGAACAAGATGACGTCGACTATGAGATAGGCGACTATGATGAACCTATCACACAACTGTTAGGTCATATGAATGAAGTGATGGAAACAATTGACGGAGGTTGGTAGTGAGAAGTATATGGGTAACATTTAGTAAAGAGGGTATACATTACTACCCTGGTGCAGACACAAACCCTGCAACCGCCACAGGCGACGAGTATGATGTATCCTTTTTAGGATATAAACACAGACACATATTTCACTTTAAAGTATGGATTGAGGTATTTCATGATGATAGAGATATAGAATTTATACAGTTTAAAAGATGGCTTGAAAGTTTGTATAACGAAGAAGTTGTACAACTTAATAATAAGTCATGCGAAATGATAGCAGACAATTTAGCGGCTGAGATACAATCAAGATATCCAGGTCGTTACATAAAGATTTCAGTAGCCGAGGATAATGAAAACGGTTGTGAAATGGAATATCCTACATTTAATGGGGATGGACCAAACTTTGATGTTCCAAGTGAGGAACTAGAAGATGTTTTTAATAGTTTACAATAAAGGAGAAAAGCAATGGAAACACATTTAAAACTAAAAGCTCTAATGGAAGAGTATCAAGCAGAACAAGATAACTTTGAAATCAAAGGTGTTAAGGCTTCTGCCGCTAGAGCAAGAAAGGCTCTAATGGAAATTTCAAAACTTTGTAAAGCAAGAAGAGTTGAAATCCAAGACAAAAAGAACTCAATGTAATTATGTCTAAAAAAGAACCTAAAAAGATTACTCCAGAAGAAGCAAATAAGTTAGAGGATTATGCTCAGTCTTTAGAAGATGAGGTAACTCATACTGTTGATTATGGTAGTCTTGAAGAAGTAAACAAAAAGAAAAGGAAAAAAGATGCGTAAATTATTTTATATGGGACTTGAGTCTTATGAAGCCAGATATACATTACAGTTACAAGACTGGAACGAAAGAGTATTTGGTAAACGTGGTATTGACTACGAAATAATCACTGGCCAAGAGTTAGATAACTCCAAGGCTATTGTTACTGGTAGTGTATTAGATGCACATGGTAGAACGTATTATAGTTTATCACAAACTATGACTTTAATTCAGATGATGAAAAATGGCGAAATCACTAGTGATGATGTTATTTTTTATGAGGATATGTTTACTCCTGGTTTAGAATGTTTACCCTACATCATGGATCAGTCTCCAAAAGAGTTTAGGCCTAAAGTCTATTTAAGATTTTTAGCACAAACAACTGATCCAGATGACTTCCTTATTAGAGAAGGCATGTTTAATTGGATGCGTAAGTATGAGGAAATGGTAGACGAATTTGTTGATGGAATAATGGTTGCTAGTGAGGAGTTTGTTGCTCATTTGAGAACAGCAGGACTTAAATCCCCAATCTATGTAACTGGATTACCATATGGTAAAGAAGAAGTTAGAGGTCGTATAGACTCTAATATTCCATTACACCAAAGAGCAAATCGTGTTGGCTTTGCGGCACGTTGGGACGATGAAAAACAACCACACTTTTATATGGACTTAGCAGAAGCCTATTACAAAATAGATCCTACTGTAGAGTTTGCTATATTTTGTGGACACCCAGAACTTAAAAGTAATGACCCAGAGTATGTAGAACGTGCTATGGCATTACAAAACGGTGATTATGCTAACTTTAAAGTTTATACAGGTTTAAAGAAAGATGATTACTATAACTTACTTGCTGACAGCAAAGTACTATTTAATTGTGCCTTGCAAGATTGGGTAAGCAATACTGTTAGTGAAGCAGACACATTTGGAACACTTACACTATATCCAGCATATAGAAGTTTTCCAGAAGTATTTGCAAACAACGGCAAACACCTGTATGTACCGTGGAGTTTAGATGATGCAATAGGCAAACTTACAGACATGTTCGAGGCTATTGACACAGACGACGTTTCGCAGTATAATATAGGTAAGATATCAGACTACCAGGATGGCACTATTGATAGAACTTTAGATGCAATGCTTGGTACTGGTGAACAATTATCTCGTAATGATAATTTATATAGAAGGCATGTAGCCAGAGCAAAATATGAGTAAAGAAGCACAAAAAACAATACTAGTTACAGGCGGTAGCGGATTTATAGGATCTGTTACTTGCTCTTTATTAGTTCAAGCAGGGCATAACGTTATTAATATTGATAGAGTAAAAAGAGAGTTACCAGGTGTAACCCAATACCCTTTTGATATTGATAATCATCAACTAAAAGGAATAATGGAACTAACAAAACCAGATGCGATTATACATTTGGCGGCGAACCATAGTGTTCCTAAAAGTGTTAATAATCCAGCAGAAACATATTATAATAATGTTTCAAACTCTATATCATTATTAAAAAATGCTGTAGAATGTGGAGTTAAACATTTTGTATTTAGTAGTTCAAGTTCTGTTTATGGTGATTCGGATATGTTACTTAATTCAGAAATAGACCCAACTAATCCTTTAACACCTTATGGTAAAAGTAAGTTAATGGTAGAACAAGTTTTAGAAGATTATGCAAAAGCATATGACTTTAACTTTACAGCATTAAGGTATTTTAATGCCGCAGGTAGTTTTGAAGGACTTGGTTATCAACTAAATCCTAAAGAACATATTATTCCTATTATAATAGAAAAAGCACTTACAAATGAAAAACTTACTATTAATGGTAATGATTATGAAACAGCAGATGGAACTTGTGAAAGAGATTATACACATGTAGTTGATATTGCGTCTGCACATATGGCCGCACTAAACTATCTTTTTGATGGTGGCTTAGGTGGTTCATTTAATATTGGTGGAGGTTCTTCCAGCAGTATAGACACAGTTGTAGCAGAAGTCGAGAAACAACTTGGGATTGAACTTAACAAAGAGTATGGCCCAAGACGTGAAGGTGACCCTGCAAAGACCTCGGCAAATATTGCCAAGGCATTTGAAGAAATGGGTTGGGAATCTTCTTTTAATATAGAAGATATAGTTAGAGATGAAATAAGTTATCAGAAATCATTGTTGAAGAAGTAACTATGACAATAGAAAAAGAGTACCAAAGTTGGGATACATTACAGTCTCATCTATCTAGTATCACACAACAGATAGCATTAGACAAATTTAAGCCAGATGTTATATTAGGACCTGGTAGAGGAGGATATCCTGTTGGTGTAATGCTTAGTCATTACTATAATGTTCCTTTTCATGGATTTGAATGGACTACTAGAGACCATGGTATGATCAAAGAATCTACAAGGTTAGAAACTATTTTGTCTAAATATAGTAGTGATGATATTTTAATTGTAGACGATATTAACGATTCAGGTGAAACACTTACAGCAATTGACGAGGTAGTCAATACCTTTGATCAAGAAGAAAATAACCACATATTTCACTTGCATGAAGGTATAAAGTATGCTACACTATATGATAAAGAGAGTAGTAAATTTAGTAAAGTTAGTTATGCAGGAAAAATTGTTACTCCAGAAGAAGAAAGATGGATTGTATTTCCTTATGAGGAGTGGTGGAAATGAATAAAGTACATAAAAAAGCAGAAGTAGTAGAGGACAACGGTTTTGTTGTTCATTTGTTTAAAAACTATGAACCTTTTGGTACAGTTGATGTTAGAGATAAAAGTATACATTACGCAAATGATGTTTGTGAAAATTGGGAAACAGGAATATTAAAGGAAAACAATGAGTACATTACAAAGTCTTAGTAACCATCTTAAACATCTTGAAGAGATTCACAGAGAGTTAGATAAAAAAATTACTAGACATTGGGAACATCATGATAGTGATGATAAAGTTAAGCAAGAGAAGTTAGAAAAACTATCTCTTAAAAGGGAAATAGAACAGTTAAGATGCAAGATAGAGGAGATGCAAAATGAAGACTAGTGATAAAATAACAAAAAGAATTAAGGCCGCAGATGCTAAGTATTGGGCAAGTGATAATGTTGCTCAGTATATGGATGAAGGTGATGATCAAGCACTTATAGAAGAACTTATTCCTCATTTTGAAGGTATTTTAGACACACTAATTATTGATAGATTCAATGATCCTAACAGTCAAGGTACTGCTAGACGTCTTTCTAAAATGTATGTAAATGAACTTATGTGGGGCAGGTATAATGATATGCCTAATGCTACAGCATTTCCTAACGATATAGAAGAAGGATATAAGGGCATGTTGGT
>Ga0098045_1000039_pt1 | contig 63887 bp, 75 predicted proteins | sample 11_taG_FD_77071 | JGI IMG/M metagenome (GOLD analysis project Ga0098045, IMG submission 77071) | Marine viral communities from the Subarctic Pacific Ocean - 11_ETSP_OMZ_AT15265 metaG | ecosystem: Environmental > Aquatic > Marine > Oceanic | place: Pacific Ocean | collected 2015-01-16 | reverse complement strand
TCCGACCTTCGCCTTCATGGTGGGTGCGGCGGCGGTGCTTCCGCTGTTCGCCCTGCTGATGCTCACCCGAACCATTGAGGTTCATGGTTGACCCAGAACGCGCCCCTCTCGATTCTTCAGCAGGGGCCACCCTTGGAGACGTTCGCGGCGCGCTCGATTTCGCGCCGCCGATCCTGGCCCCCGTCGCGTGATCTTCCCACTCGCTCGATCCTTCAGCCCAAGCCGTCAGGCCTGGGCTACACCCACACGGCGCGATAGACCGCCCCCACGGTGGAAAACCCCGCGGTTTCTAAACCGCCCCACCGATCCAAAAACCCCCCGACCTCGACAGCAGCCCTCAGGCTCGCGACGCGCTCAATTTTATTTTGAAACCAGCTTTTTTTGAGACACCTGGTCACATTTTGAAAGTCGGTGCAGAAAATACACCGAGTGCCAGAATGAAAGCAGGTGCAAAAAATACACCACTTCAGCTCCCTGAAGATTCATTAAGTCCGATTTGAACGACACTTATTGGCAGCTGCCCTCCAGCGGCAATTATTGGAAAAGCTGGTCAGCCGACGAAAAAAAATAAGTGCCACAAGATCGACAAAAGCCCAGGCTTCACTAAATCGGTCAATTTTGCACTATGCCTCTAAATCGCGTATAAACGGCCTGTGTGCCATTTGTGACCCCCCGTAGTCCTATCATACCCCCGACCCTTGGCAATTGGAACCTTCGCGACTTGCCCTCTCCGGTCGAATAAAGGGGGTTTCTGGGCGTTTCGGGCGTTTGGTAGTGGTGACCACCACCCCCCTTATTTTGGCCCTTATTTTGAATCGGCTCTCAGTCCCTCGTTCAGCCGTTGCGAACGTCTCTTCAGCCCCCAAATCGAGCGGAACGGCGCACCCTTACAAGCACCCTTATAATGCGTGGCTGACCTGCTGAAAGCATGGGACAAGAACCCGACCAAACCCGCAGCCCTGCGGCCTCCTATGTGGAGGTCGTGATGAACAACCTACGCGCCGAGGTGGAACCCTGCCAAGGCATCACCTCCGACCCTTCGGGCCGGTGTGTTGATTGTGGCGAAGACCTCGACCACACCCACGGCAAGGAGCCCCGCTGTCTCGTTGAGATTTTCGGGGAGACTGTGCTTGAAGTGGTGCGCCTCCAGAAGCCCCACCTCTTCTTTTACGACAACGACGACGAAGAGACCGCGCACGAGTCCGACGACTTCGCCGAGGTTCTCGGCTTCGCCTTCGTGGTGACCACCGGTGGCCCTCACCTTCAATTTGAAACGACCGACCAGGGCCGCACATGGACGGGTCATTATTGGGACTGGTTCATGTCCGACCAAGAGAGGGTCACCCTCGACGGTCAGGACTGCGCCATTCTGCATGATGTCCTCGGCCATTGGTTCGACGCGTACGGCCCCACCCACGGCAACGCTCAACCCTACGAGATGAGGACGGGCCACACCGCCGACCTCACCGCTGAAGATGCCGCTCAACGCTTGAGCGAAACCGCCCCCCGATGGCATCACGCACCCCGCCGCCCCTTTGGAACCCAGAAGGTGAGCCAATGAGCGACGGTTTCCCCTCTCGATTTTCCGACCTGCGACCGTCCCACCTTCACCGGTGCGCTGTCGTCGTGTGTGACAACCTCCACGCCAACGGTGACGGCGGTGTCTGTGAAAAGTGCGTTGAAATCGCGTCCAACCATGGAGCGATTGAATGCCCCTCCTGTTCCGTCCGTCTGTGTGACTGCTGTGGCGAGCGTCCAGCGTGGGCCGTCCTCGGTGGCCTCGGTTCGCCCTTGTGGTCTTGTGAAAACTGCATGGATGAAATGCTCACCCTGGAAGCGTCCGAGCGTGATTTTCAAGCCGACCCCAAGCCCTGCCCCTGCTGTCAAGAGGTGAGCGCGTGATCCCCGAAGGTTTCACCCTTCAGGGCATCGGCGGCGGCTTCACCGCCTGGTCACTTCACCACCGCCCCTTGACCTTCCGCATCATCAACCACGGCACAGGCTCGGCCCCCGACACGCTGGAAGCGTCGGCCCTCGTTGAAGTGTATCACGACACCTTGAGCGACAGCCACGCCCCCGCCCTCGCCGTTCAACAGATTCGCCGCCGTCTCGACAGGTACGACGGAGACAACGAAGAAAGCGGCGCGCTCTCTTGGCACTTTGACACCGCCGCCCAAGCGGTCGCGTGGGTGACTGAAGTGCTGGATGAACGCACCTTCTCGATTCTTCGCACCGCAGCCCTCAGCGTGGACGGACTGACCGACCCGATGAAGGCCAGCCTTAGGGAACATTTCGACGACCGCGCCACCATGTTTCAAGCGTGGCACGGCGTGTGGGATGTCGTGACGAACCTGCGCGACATCCACACCAGCACCGACGACGACGAGGTCACCGACCTCATGGGCCTTTGGCTCGCCTGGGGTACGCCAGACACGGTGCCACCCTTGCCCGTCGTCAAGGCCATGATTGAAGCCCTTGATGCCGTCGCCGACTCGACACCGACCACGGGCCACGCCAAGCCCCGCCGCTGATCCTCTGAGGCATCACCTTGCCAGACGTTCGCACCACGTGCGCGGCCAGCTTTCGCCAAGGCCTGGGCCAGGATTCGCCAGGCGTCAGGCATAAACCGCCCTCGATTGTCGAAAATCCCGAGCTCTCCTTCAGCTCCCAGCCGCAGCTTTTTGTCTCGCTCGACCAGCTAAAAATAGCTGAAAAAGGCCAAATCCCCCGAAAAGCCGCAGCTCCCCCAAAAAACCCCGACCCTAAAAAATCCCCAAAAAATCCTATTCCCCGAAACATTCCAAGCACTATGCTTAAATATGAGGTAGTGCTACCATAACCAGAGGCGAACCAAAATGACCCCCGACCAAAAAACCGACACCCTGCGAAAAATGCTCACCGACTATGCCGAAGTGAACCGGTACATGTTCCACCCAGGCGGCACAATCGAGGACACAGAAACCGAGCGAAAAAGCACTTGCTTTCCTCATGTGGTGATCCTCACCAACGGTTCACAGATGGGAGAAGCGATTGAGTTTGCTCTCGACGACGACGACGACGGCGAGCCTCACACCTTTGAAGAGATGATGGAAGCCTTGAATGATGAAATCTCCTTCGGTGCGTACCTTCTGGAAGAAGGCGGCAACCTCGTTCATCATTGGATGGACTACGGTTTCAAGAGCGAAGAGGAAGCATGGGAACAGCACCGTAAGGAATTACAGGGCGACCACCTCAAGGCCGAAACCGTTCGGCTCGCATGGCTACGACGCATCAAGGAGGCGGTCGAGTGACCTTTGACCCTTCGACCGGAACCCCCGCCACCGTTGAAGAAGCCGTGGCCTTCTGGAAGCATTGGGGCATGGAACCTTGGTTTCATCCCGATGACTCACAGGATCACAATGACGGCCTGTGGCCTCAGCTTGAGACGGCTCGATGTGCCGCTTGGGAGCTGAAGAACCCGTGGGACGACGACATGACCCCGTTCTGGGACGAGCGTTCACGCGCCCTTTACGCCGCCATGGGGCTGCCCGACCCCCACGACGAGGAAGGCGAGAAAGAATGTGTCGTGTGTGATGCTCTCGGCGTTGTCGGCGAGGACGATTCTCCATGCTCTGCCTGTAACGGTACGGGGGTGGTCGAGTGAAGAACGCTTGGCGCACCCGAAAGCTGGTGGAGGCCATGCTCGACGACACCGACCCCTTCGCAGATCAGGAGGCCGACGCATGAGCTTTGACCCCAACCGATGCCATTCTTACCACCGAACCGAGGCCAGGGCGCAACAGGTCGCCGACAGCATCGGCGGTCACATCATCACCGGCGAGCATCCAAACCCAGAATACGGCGGGCTGCTCGTCTGGTGGGTTATCGAGGTGGTCGCTTGAGCATCTGTCATTGGTGCGGCGGGAGCTGGGACGACCCAGCTCACCCATGCAGGGCGAACGTTGTTCAAAAGCTGATGGATCAAACCGCCTATGTGCCGAAGGCCATCCAAATCGAGATGCTCCAGAAAGCAATCGAGCGCGTCAAGAACGAGGTGAGCGAATGAGACAACCCCACCCCGACTCAATGCCGACCCCTGACGGTTGGACTCGACGACACACCGGCGGCGGTTGCTGGTGCCTGGAGCGTGAACTTGACGGCTTCTCGATGCAGATTTTCGACGCATACGGCGACACGCTGCCGATGTCCGACGCTGAAGAAATCCTCGTCGGGTTCACCTTGCATCAGGGAGGAACCGACTCAATGTTCTTTGAAGAGGGCAACCCCCCAGAAATCCCCGAACTCGCCAGGCTTCACCCCGTTTGCCCGTTTGATGTGAGCGGCGAATACTTCTCATGGATCATCCAGCTTCTCGACTGCAGCTTCAGCGATGTTATTCAGGTTCTCAATACGATTTCAAGGGATTCCCTTAAATATGAGATAGTGATACCAACAAACAGACCGGAGGAATAAAAATGCCGACCAAAATACAACTGCCAGACTTCACCGTTTGGAACCGAGACAAAAACGAAATGTGGAAGGAGCTTCAAGGCTTCCTTGAGGCTGGACACAAGGTCACCCTGCGAATGACCACCTCGACATCCCTCACCCGTGACCTCGCCTGGGTCATTCAATTCTCAAACGTCATCCCTCGATGCGACCATTACATTTTCGCCAGAGAAGACGAGTACAAAGAAACACGCATCATGGTGTCGCTCTGGATCGACGAGGAGGCGAGCGAATGAAGCGAGAGGAAGCAATCGAAAAGCTGAAGGAAGCCTTCAAACCAGGTGACACGATTTACACCCAGCTTGAACACGTCTCCAAGTCGGGCATGACTCGATGGATCAAGGTGCGACTCATCAAAGACGATTACCCCTATGACTGGTCTTTCCTCGCCTCCGTCGCCCTGAGCTGGACATTTACCGACCGATACCACGCCGTCAAAGCTGAGGGCTGCGGCATGGACATGGGCTTTCATCTCGTTTATTCGTTGTCGCATGTGCTGTTCGGCGACGGCTACGCCCTGAAGCAGAGGTGGCTTTGAGATGAAGTTTTATCTGGCGTACGAAATCGAGGACGGCGACATAACGCTGCTACACATGACCGAGGACATCAATCACCCAGACTTCGGCCTGGGCCTTGAGCCAGAAGAAGCGGCCAAGCACGAAGGCGAGCCTCACCTGAAGGCTGGCGAGTTCGGGATGGTTCAAGTCGAGATGCCCTTTGATGAGCTGATTCAAATTGTTCATGACCATGAGCATTGGCCCCACATGGAGAAGCTGCTGAAGGCGGCTCTCGATGCACACCCAAAAGCCGAGGTGGTCGCATGAAGTGCAACATCTGTGGATGCCAAGGCGCACAGCCTCGGACTCAAACGCAAGTGTTGAGAAGCGGTCAAGTGCTTTACATTGATTGGGAGCTGTGCTTCAAAGACGATTGCCTGAAAGAAGCGGGGGTGCGCTGATGTCCCGACCAGCTTCTCACAAGCTGTCCTCGATGATGTTCAGGCTCAGTAAGAACCGTGACGATCTGTACCGACAATGGCACAGGTACACCGGACTTCCCACGCTCGACTATGATGAAATCGTCGAAAACATCGAGTGTAAAATCATTGACGCTGAAGCCATGCTCACCCATACCTGTTGTGGCTGCGGTGGCGAACGTCTCCTTTACACCTGCGACGAAGACAGACCAGGCGTTCATGTCCCAGAAAACGGCCTATGCCTCATGGAGATTGACGAATGCCAAAGCTGCGTCACATGGTACAACTCTTGCGAATGCGAAGGAGGCGACGGACATGAATGAAGACGAATGGAGAAACACAAAAGCAGCCGACAGGATCAAGCTTTACAACGAACTCGCCGATGCTTTCGGCGAAAACAAGCCGCTGGTGATCCCCACCCAAACGCACCGTGACCTTCTTCTGGAGCTGGCCTTCGGCGGGCATTGTCATTGTGAAGTCTGCGACGAATCGCACCCTCGGATTATGTCGTACGACGGCGTAAGCCTGGACGATGAATGGGAGTCCGGTATCGAGGCTGACATTGTGGATAACATCGAGTGGCACATCTGCGCCTGGTGTGTCCAGAGCAAGCGAGAAGAAACCACGTGCGAGAACTGCGGCATGAACCGCTGGCAGATTACCAGAGGCCACCACGATGAACAAGGGCGGTATTATCAAACCGCTGTGCCTTGCCTTATCCTCCCTGACGGTGGAACCGAACACAGCATGAAGCTCAAGCATCCGTACAAGGAGGCGACAGAATGACCCTAACGGCTTGCCACCTCTGCGAAGGTGAGAACTGGGTTGAGGAAAACATCGGCGAAGAGGTTGAAATCGAAATCGAGGGAGTCCGTGTTTGGGACACCATCATTGAAATGTATCTCCCCAACGGAACCCGAATCATCGGGCCGAGCCTCACATGCGGCCACATTTTCGCTCGATTCACCATGCTTCCCGCCATGCTTGAAGCAAGCGAAGCAACGAAGCGACATCTGGAGGACTCACAATGAACGACAAGCAGCGTAAGCGATTGCTGAAGGTGAAGCTGGTCATTGAGGAAATCCTTTACGAAGAACAGGACAAGCTCGACAACCTCCCCGAATCCCTGCAATACGGGAAGACCGGAGAGGACATCGAGGAAGCGATGCAATGGCTTGAAGAGGCCAGGGATTGCTTGAACGAGGTGGGCGTATGACGTTCACTTGGTTCCTGTTCTGGATCATGTTGGTGGTGTTCACGCTGCCGGTCTTCATGGCCTGGCTCGACGAGGTGATGGTATGAAGGTGCGCTTGGGTGACGAGTTTTGGAAAGAAAGAATCGAGGTGCGTAAGCAAGAAATTGAGGAGCTGAAGGCTCAGGTTCAACGTCTTGAGGCGCAGCTGACGCTGTGTTTTGAGATCATGAACGACCGACAAATAGCTGAAAATCAGCATCTCTTTCAGCGAGACATTCAAATACCTGATAGTGATACCATCAAAAAAGCGGAGTGAAAAAACATGACCGACCAAACAAACCGATACGCCCGAAGAACAATCAAAGTCTCTGGACTCGTACAAGGAGAATCAACCCCTGAATGTATGTTCATTCTCGAAGAGTCCGGCATTCGCTGGAACCTCTACGGTCGCAACGAAGCCCCAGAAACCTCCGAGGTTTCGCTCAAGACTCGGTTCATCAACGGTGCAGAAATACCCAGCAGCCTAACCACCTCCGAGCTTGAATGGCTTAAAGCATTGGCTGAGGACAACGGCCTCGATTATGCTGTGTCCGTCGAAGTCAAAGAGGTTTCACCGCATGTTCCTTACATGGATGCGCCGGTATTCTTTTCCAATGAGTCCCACGCCTTCCCTCTCGATACTGTTCAAGCAAAGGTCACATTGAGCAAGGCCAGCGGTACGCTCATCATCCTTCTTGAATCCGATTCTGCCGATGCTCTCGCTGATCCAGCCGTCAACGCCTGGACAACTGAGCGAGTCATCCAGGTGCGAAGGGGATTGAAGGACGCTGGTTTCACCGAGTCCGACATCTCGATTGACTGTGAGGTTATCATGGGGGCCGAGCGTATCACCGCTTGCGATGCTGACATGATGAAGTCCATGCTCAAGGAGGAAGAGGAATGAGTTTGGTCGGCATGACCTTCCGCTATCGAGCGATTCCAGACGTTCGTATTCGCATCACCAAGGTTGAACACTTCGATTTGTATTCTGTGTTTCACTACGTCCACCTGGACAGAACCAAAAAAGAAGCCCACTTGGATCAAGACCGGTTCAACAGGCACTTTGAGAAGGTGAAAGCATGACCGAACATCTGTATTTTTCAGCGTCCGAAGTCATGAAAGGCATCCGTCTTCTTTACTGTCAAATGGACTTTGAGATGTTCAAGCGTGAGCTGTTTCGCAACGAGCAGCACCAACACACCGACGAATACCTCATGAGCAAGTATCGAGCGTTTGGTGAGTCGCCGTTTCGCTTCTGGTGCGGCATTGACGACAGCAAGAGGGAGCGTCTTGAGTTCTTGATTGACGAGGCTACGAACACGGAGCTTCAGCGTGAGAAGGAAGTGGTCGCTTGAGCGACCTCGCCGTTGATTTGTTCTCTGGGCTACGTGGTGGCGGCTCTGGCTTCGTGAAGCTGGGCTTCCGTGTGGTCGGTGTTGAGCTGAACGGCGAAGTCAATGAAGAGGCCAGGAAAATCCACCACTACATTGAGGATCATGTCATGTCCATTCTCGATATTGACGAAGAATGGTGCAAGGCACTTATCGCCAGGCATGGGCCGGTGAAGGTCGTCTGGGCCTCCCCGCCATGCACAGGCTTCTCGGTCGCATCGTGCGGCCACCATTGGAACCCACCCGCAGCTGACGGCACACGCACACCCAAGAGCGACAAGGGCCGCTTGGCTGTGGAGCTGGTCGAACACACGCTACGGGTTATCGAGTGGCTTCAGCCCGACTTCTTTTGGGTTGAGAACCCTGTCGGCATCCTTCGGAAGCTTCCCCTGCTCGACCACCTGCAGCATGTCAAAATCACCTATTGCCGATACGGTGAGGACAGGAACAAGCCGACCGACCTTTGGGGAAGGTTCCCCTCGTCGTGGCGACCTCGCCCTGAATGTACGAACCGGTCAAACCGAAGCGGCACTATCACACTTCCAGACGGACGAGAGTTCGTCAAAGACAACGAAGGCAAGCCCTGTCATGCCGTCGCTCGACGAGGCATGGCTACGGGTACGCAAGGCATCAAGGGCAACGCCCTTCGATCCGTGGTCGCACACGAATTATCCCTTGAGGTTGCTCAGGCAACCCTTGAAGGACACCTGGAGGAATGGTTATGAACAGAGAACAGAAGAGACTACTACGATACTTGCGAAGCCACGGATTGCAGCAGAAAGAAATCGCCGACATCATGGGCTTCAAAAGCCACCAAGCCATCGGGTACAACGTTCGCACAATGCGTCAGGCATTCCTTGATAAGCACCTGGCGACTGACTCACATGAGGGCGGGGTCAAACTTCCTTTGGTCGGGCAAATCCTTGACCCCCCCTCTCCTGTCAAGCTGACACCCAAGAACGACCATCAAGATCACACTTGCCCCCACTACTGCGAGATGGCGGCGTACGCCCAGCTCGAAGACCTGGATAAAGACCAAAAGATTGCCGTCATTCTGTCTCTGCTCGAAGAGGTGGAGAAGCAATGATTCAGGTCGGCGACTGGCTTCATGTCCGACCAAGCGAACTCACGTGCGAGCGTATCAACGCAACGCAGCTGAACAAGCACAAGAACAGGGTGCAGCAACCGTTTTTTCGGTTGATGATTGCTGACCTCGAAGTGCTGGTGAACGGCAAGAAAATGTTCTGGGCGTTGCTGGATGCCCTGTTTGCTGACGATCCGCTACCACGAACACCGGTAAATGAAATGCTTCTCGAAGACCCTAACGAGTTCCTTCACGACTTCAATTCATTCTTTGACGAATCGAAAACGCCGTACATTTCAATCATGCTCGGCGAGGTTCCTGATCCGTATTCAACAGTCGGTAAGTCGTGGGCCGAGTCTGGGGCTGTCCTCATCACGGCTAACTCCGGCCTCAAAGCTCCCGACTGCGTAGGGATTGCCGACCGACACGGCGGCTTCGTCGTCTCTGGGGGTTGGCACGACAGCAAGGGGTATCACGAAGTCCCATGCGTCGTTATCGAGCGTGAGGGTTTCGCTGTTCACATTCATGACCTTGGCAACCAGCTTGTCGTCGGTGCGGTGATCCAAACGAACCGAGGCTACAACGTTCGACCGCTACCACCAACCAACGTGCGAAAAGGCCCAGGCTGGCCGTCTGGTTTAGCTGCAACCATTGTCACCCATACCGAGGCAGGGAGACTTGCTGAAGGTCGCCTGTACCCCCCTCTAAACGATTGGAAACGCCCAACCTCAAGCTCCGAGCTGGCCGCTAAGGAGTTCGAGGCATTCATGCGTGGTGTGCTGGGCTAATTTTTTCAGCGGCCCAGAAAGAAATAAACGAGGTGCTGCGTCATGAATGTCTCAATTCTTTCATTTCTTCAAAGAGATATTGAGGTCTGGTTCTCTCTATCCTTCCCTTATCTATCTGTTACGGTTACAACTACACACACTTCAAGACGAAATAAAACAATTCAGCTAAACCGCAGCTCTGCGCCCCAATTTATTCTTTCAGCAAACGCTGAAAAAACAAAAAGAATTAGCGGCTTCTTCTCGACAAGTGAGCCAGCTTTGAATACACGTGGGCGATATATCAAACCCAACGATTGTAAGGGTCAATTTAAGAATCCTTATCAAGTGGTTCTCATTCGGCGAAACGGAGGCGACCGACCATGCTAAACATTTTCCGAGCAGTCCGAGAGTTCGCACTTGACAATCACTATGTTGATGTCGAGGACAAAGTGCCGGTGTTCATCTGTTCGATTGGCGCACATCTGTTCAACACCGCCAACAAGTGTTCACGCTGCGACTTCGATCCAGCCGACCCAAACGCTGTCTTTACCCTCGATATGTGTCCTCTCCGCCACAACCGACCGCCGTTTTACACGCCGATGAGTCACCTCCCAGATACCCGTATTCACATTCTCATGGAGGGTGAGAAGGGTTCAGGCAAGAACGCTCTCATTGACCTGTTCCTCGCTGAAGGCACAGGGCTTCTTCATTCAAGTCAAGCTCACATGGGCGTTGGCTTCAACACAATGCTTGGCCCGAACAGCATCACCGAAGCTGGTATGTTCGGCAGCGTGGACGAGGACGGGCAAATCGTCGGGCGACCGCTTGCACGTGAGATGTGCGGCGGGTTCCTCGCCTTCGAGGAAATGTCCTCGCTTTGGATTAGCAACCGTAAGGATCACAGCACCGACATGGTGAACGGACTCTTGACCTCAACCGATTCTGGTCGAGTCCAGAAGGTCATGCGAAACGGATGGGTTCGCTACAACACCCGCTACACCGTATGGGGTGGGACGCAACCGGCCAGGCTGGAGCTTGAGTCCGGTCTTGACCGTCGCTTCTTCATTATTCAAATCGGCATGAACAAGCAGAAGGAACTCGCCTACAAGAAGGCACAGGCGGCTCAAGCCCGAATGCAATCCGACGAACGCGCAGACCTCGCTTCGAGAGCCTTAGCAATCAAGGACTGGTTCCTCAACCGTCAGCGTGAGGTCATGGAGAAGCCCATCAGCGGCGTTGTTTTCGATGATGAACTGGACGAATGGATTCAACAACCAGCCGTCCGAAACTACGAGTCTGATCTGTTCCGTCGCCTCGCCATCGGCTACGCCATGATGCAGCCGCATTGGATGGGTGGTGTTCTTCATGTCGCCTGGTCGGACGGTCTGCAAACCCTTCTCGATGATTCGCTACGCATGAGGCGCAACGTCATGGATGCAAACCTTCGGCTCATCAAGGACACCTATTGGGGTCAAGACCTGACCAAGAGCAACCTGCTCAAAGAGATTTCACGCATGATAACCAATGGAGATTATCAAGCTGCAAAGCGTTGGGTTGAAGAAAACCTTGACCCTCAAGAATGGTATGCGGAATACCGACCAGAGAAGACCGGTCGAGGACGACGAGGTATCATCTGCCGCATTGGTGCTTTCAAGGTGGGCGAGGAACGCCAGCCTTTACTCTGGGGAGGAAATGACAATGACTGAATGCCCGTTCTGCAAACTTGAAGACCGATTGAAGCGAAGCCTTGAGATGAGACTGCATCGTGGCGAGATAACTCATACGCACGTTGAAACAAAGCAAGGTTGGCCTGTCGGTACGGTATCTCAACACATGGACTTGCATCTCGACTACACACCGGAGGAAGCTTCGCACATCGAATCGCTACGCACCGAATCCATTGACACCCTCAACACCGCCGAGTCTTTGCTTCAACGCATGATGGGCTGGCTCGACGAGTTAGAGGATCAGAAGGACATGGAGGGTATGACGAGCGAATGGGTGCAGAACGCAACCCGTCTGGTCAGCGAATGCAACAAGTCCTTGAAGCTGGTCGGTACGCTGAAGAAGGAGATAGGGACAGACTCACAATTGTTCCTCCAAGATCAGCGAGAAGCAGCACTATCAAGAATCTTGGTCGGCGTTCTTAGCGGCCACCCTCACCTGCTCGACCAAGTGGAGCTGCAAATGGCGACGATTAAGACCCCGACTCACATTATCGAGATGGAGGACTGAACATGAAGACATGGCGTAGTGGATCACAACGGGTTCTCGGCAACCGACCCATCAAGGAATCCGAATGGCCTCGCTTGATAGCTTCTATGATTGAAGACGACCTTCATTGTTCGCTCACAGCAGAGGGTTTGCATTGGACGTGCGGCTCATACACGATTCAAGCCAAAGTGATTCGAGAGGTCTGGGGACTATCGAAACACCAATATGACAGACTCCGTAACTACATCTATGTCGCCGACCCCTTCGCCGAACAAACCGGAGGTGAAGAGAATCCTCAAGTGTAACCATCCTCTAACCTTGAAGCAAATCCTCAAGTTCTTCGAGAAGCACGAAACGGGAAACTCGCAAGAAATCCATGCGTGGCTCAACACGGAGGGTCGCCTTCGCCACGGTTGCACCATCCAGAGAGCGACAAACATTCTGTCGAAAATGCCCGACTTTGAAGAGATTGGGTTCGCACGAATCAACAACGGAAGAAGCCAATACGAGGTCAAAGTTTGGAGGCTGACACAATGGGAATCGTGATTCTTGCTGGCGACGATGCCGAGTTCAAGGTTGGCGACTACATCGTGATGCACCGTGAGATGACGTGCATTCCTTCAGCTCCAGGCACTACCTACATTCTCCACGTGAGCAAGTTCACCGAGGACGACATCATGGCGTGGGCCGAGCTGGTCGCTTACAGGTTGGTTGTTGTCCTCGACAAGAAGCCTAAACTCACCAAGAAGTCGGAGGACTTCGTAGTGGTTCACGAATCGCTCAAGGCAACTGACGATCCTATCGGCCCTGGCATCGGGGCTATGATGCGCTGGCGGGACAGGAACGCAGCACATCGAGTCGTCAAGACCTTACCTGTTCCTCTTGCTTTGGCCGTGTGGCGCAACGCTCACCCAGACGACATCACGACGGCTCGACGATTGGCTCAAGTGTCATTCGTATTACCTGACGAATACGCTCATGCGGTGTTCACGTGGTCAGTCAACCCCAACAAACCGAGCCGTCGCTACAAGCCGAAGAAGAACGACTACGAGGTTCCTCATGGGTTTCGAGAGTCGGACATTTACACCGAGGATTTGATTCGCCTGGCCCCAGATGTGGCGAACAAGGTAAGGGTAACGGACATTCAAGCTCTGCCGAAAGGCGTGAGGAAAACAAAGCAGGTGGTGTTGGATTGGCTTTAGTCAATTGGCTCACCGGTGCTGGGTTCTTTCTCTCGCTGGCCTTTGGAGACTTCGGCGGGTTTCTGTTTTGGGCTTGCGTTTGGTTCCCTATCGCTGGCTCAATTAAGGTCGAGTCCGACTTTGTTCGACCGGCTAATCTCATGGTTAGGCAGAACCAGAACAAGGTCAATGTCGAGGGAGTAGTAATCAAGGTTAGTGAAACAGCTTCACCGACTGACAACATGGCCCTCGGAATGAGCATGGGCGAACCTTAAATACACCGAAGGTTGATTTACCGTTAGACAATGCGATTAGCAAATGGGGTCAAACAACACCAGAATACGCGGTGTTGCTTTGGACATTCTTTTCGCTGGTGGCCCCATGACCGTTGAAGCCCTTCGAGACTCGCTTCAAAGGAACGGTGGTATTCGAGTCGTTCCTTCTCAACAGCGCATGACAGCTATTTTGACACGCACGTTGCAGGTTGAAGTCGTTGGATCAACGAAGGTGCAGACGCACAACGGATGGGAACATCAGACGCTTTACGACATCAACCGCCAAGTCATTTTGACGACTGACGATTTGGAGCTGACTACACCGTATTCACATTTGACCCCTCGACTGAAGGAGCAAACGTGCCGCTGTGCTGAATGTCAGCTCATCCGTTTGATACCTGACGGTGAGCAAACCTGCTTGTTCTGTCAGCGTTTGTAAGAACGATTATAAGGGCTGGCGAGGTCGTCGTGGTATGGCTGCGGAATGGATAGGGAAGTGCGAGTCTTGCGACAAGTGGCGGGACAAGCACGATACACACAGGAAGGCAACACGGCGAAACAGCGAAGGCAACCCATCTGGCTTCGTTATCGCTTGCGACTTCTGTTCGACTTCAATTCAGCTCAAACCCACCAGGCCGCAGCCACCCTTGACTCCTATCGAGAAGGACGAGATTCTGTTTGAACTTGACCTTCTCCGAGCCGAAGAATGGCACAGCGAAGAGATGAACAGACTTTACGGAGAGGACGGAATATGAACCCTGGAGACATTTTCAACATTAGCAAAGGCGAGGAACCAGAGTGGCTTACCGAGCTGCTTAACGACAAGGACTCTCTGATCCACAAAGGTTCGTCGAGAACCCGTATGCAGCTTCACCTCAAGGATGACGTGCATTTCAAGGTGGTTCGCCAGCTAAATATGCGTGGCGAGTTTTGGCGGTATTATGTCGTCGTCTTGACAGCAGAAAAAGCCGAGCAAGCTATTCGAGATGATATGCACGAAGAGGCTCGCTGGGAGAAGTTTCAGTCTTTCAAGGAAGACCATGACGATTACTACGAACCAGACGATGCGGATCAGGATTGGTGAAACGATGTCTGTTTTCATTGGAGGTATCGAGCGCACACCCTCTCGGTCAGACGGCAATTGTTCTCGATGTACGCAAGGACGTTTAGAGAGAGGCTCGAAACCATTCAAGGCCAAGTGGAGGGTAAGTGGTCGCTTCGTCGGCGGTCGTGTCAATGAAGACGATACCGCAGCTGAACCGTGGACGAAGGACGACTACGACCGACTCTGGAAGCAACACGGGAGCGTAAGTGCTATGCTCGAAGCCACCGGCACGAAGCGGGTTAAGTGGGCCGAGATGTGCGGTCATTGTCGCAACCGTCAAAAGAACGGCGATTACTACGGGCGACACGAAGAAGAGGCGATTCGATGAAGAAGGAGATATGGTGGGAGAAACACAGACCACAAGACCTTGACTCGTTCATGGGCCAAGAGTCCATCGTTGAAGAGGTTCGTCTGATCCTCGAAGGCAAAGCACCGATGCAGCACTTTCTCTTCAGCTCCACCGAGCCAGGTACAGGTAAGACAACACTTGCTTACATTGTAGCCGAAGTTCTTGGGTGGCAACTACACAAGTTCAACGCATCCTCGAAGAAGACCAGAGGCATTGAGTTCATTGAAGAGTACATCATTCCTATGTCCCGTATCGGACAATGGGAAACAATTTTCTTTTTGGACGAAGCAGACCGTTTGACTCCCCAAGCCCAAGACGCATTGAAAGGTGTGATTGAGGATGCTCAAGGCTACTTCATATTGACGTGCAACGACATAAGCAAGGTGTCCCCCTGGCTACAATCACGGTGCCAAGTCCGAACCTTCGAGCCTATCCCAGCCGAGCTGGTCGAACAGCGTTTGGCCCAGGTCGCAGCGTTTGAGGGTGTGGAAGTTGATGCTCACGCTGTCCGTGTGATAGCCAAGAAGCATCGTGGTGATCTGCGGAACTCAATCGGTGCGTTGCAGAAGGCGGCGTACCTTGACAGCAAACAGCTTCGTAAGTTTGTGGCCGAGCTTGAGTCGTCAGGCTTTGACGCTGATGTTGTCCTCCGTCTCTGTATGAGCGAGAAGTCCATCCAGCAAGGAGTCTCTGCTCTTATCGAGAACCGTCCTCATTTGACAAGAGAGCGAGTCCGTGAGGTGTTTCTTCACGCTATCGAGTCGCCAGCCTCGCAGAAGGCCAAGGTCAAAGTGCTGGACGCTGCAATCGTCAGCGAGCGAGATATTCTAAACGGTGTTGATCCATTGATTGTTGCTCACAATTTTTGCAGGTTGCTGGCTGAATGAAGTTTTATTTGGGCGTTCACGAAACCGTCTTTATGGAGAGAACGAACGTTCCTTTGTTTGTCAGCTATCAACGTCTGCGTCGAAACCCAAACCTCGACCGACAACCTCGCTGCGAATGGTCGCTGGATTCAGGGGGCTTCACCGAGATTGCCAAGCATGGGAAGTGGACTATTACCGCTGAAGAATACATTCAAGACGTTGGCCGCTACATGGATTGGGGCGGTCTTGATTGGGCCGCACCTCAAGACTGGATGGTTGAACCCCACATGGTCGAGAAGACCGGACTCTCCGTTGCTGAACACCAACGACGAACCGTGGACAATTTTCTTCTCCTTCGAGATGAAGCCCCAGACCTGCCCTTCATCCCTGTCCTTCAGGGCTGGACGATGCGAGACTATATCACCTGCTTGAAGCTTTACTCCGAAGCTGGTGTTGATTTGACCAAGGAACCCACAGTCGGGATTGGATCGGTATGTCGTCGTCAAGCAACCGATGAAATCGAAGCCATCGTCAAGCAGCTGTATGACCGAGGACTACACAACATCCACGGATTCGGTGTCAAAACGAATGGACTTGCTCGATATGGAGCTTATCTCAAGTCGAGCGATTCAATGGCATGGTCATACGCAGCTCGCATGGGCGTGGGTGAACGTTGCCCTTCGTGCAAGGCTAACCCAGGCAAGAGGAAGTCATGCTCGAATTGCCTTGACTACGCTTTGGCTTGGCGACAGCGGGTGCTGAACATTGACTTTGAGGAAATGAACAGGTTGGATTGGCTATGATTGAGGGAGAAGATCACTACTACGACGCACCAGACGGCAAGCGTTACAAGGTCGGAGACATCATACCGGTGCTTCGCTTGCCTGGTCTTGTCACATTCAACGAGAAGGTTATCTTCGGCTGCTGCGATATGTGCGATTGGGCGATCCTTGGCCCAGCCTCAATGGTTCATGCAGCTTCACAGTCTCACATGACCACGCACGTTCTCGAAGAGCTTGAGGATGGGTTCGGGGATGATTTTCGACACCCAGACTTCACCGAATGAAACGATTTTAGAAGAATCATTATAAGGGGGTTCTTCGTCGGCGAGAATACAACGGAGCGAATAACAATGTCCGAATTGAAGCAAACAGTAGCCAACAACGTAGGTGTCTCTCTCGATGCCTTGAACACACGAATTGAACAAGTCCTTGCAGAGAACACGACTGCATGGCAAGCCGCTGGCAAGTCCGAAGAAGACTGCGCCATCCTTGCTATCCGTGTCGCAGGTCGCCAGCTGAAGGCAGAAGCACAACGCCTCTCCCGCAGCGGCGCAGAAGTCCTCAACGGTATGTTCGTCAGCGTTCCTCGCTACAAGGACTTCGCCAAGTCTGGGTACGGCAAGATGAAGGCCACCCTCGAATCTCTCGACGAGTCGGCTCGGCTGAATCTCGTTGCCCAGGGTCGCATCACCGTCATTGAGGACAACCTCGACGGTTCGTACACCCACCACATCAACCCGACCTTCAAGCTCTCTTCTCTGGAGGAAGAAACCAGCGAGGTTGTTTTGCACTCACTTCCGAAAATCGTCCAAGAGCTGAACGCAACGACTTGGTTCCAAATCATCGAGAACAACACCATGCCGACTTTCCAAAGCGGCGACCCCAACCCTCGCTACGGACGCGCTCGCAAGCTGTCCGAACCTGTGCGTGAATGCCTCTTCTTGGGCCAACGCAACGGCGGAGACGTTGAACTCATCACCATCAAGTTCGAGGGTGATCTCGCTCTTGAGAACCAACCAGCCTTCGTGCCTGGTCGTCTCCCTGTTCGCATGGGTCGAAACGGTGTGGGCTACGCCAAGCCCAATGTGACGAAGTTCGTTGTGGACGATTCAATCGCAACCATTTTCGCCTCACCTCCGTTTCAAATCACCGAAGCTGGCCCTGCTGGACTCGCTGTTGATTTGGTGGATGGCGTATGGCCTGACGGCGATTTCCTTCCTTCTTTTGACCTTCTTCCTCAACACGTAGGCAAGTGGGCTGACACCGACCAGAAGTGGGACAAGCTCTGCGCTGTCCACGGTGAGGTTGTTCACATTGACCCACGGGAGAAGGGCGGCTACATTGTGACCGTTGGCGACCTCGACATCACCAGCACCGCTGCGGCAATTGACATCTACGTTCCTTCCGAGCATGAGTTCCGCATGGACTTTGGCGTTGGCTCCGAGATTGTCGTTGTTGGTCGAGCATGGATCAGCCGTGATGATGAACCTCGTCTGGATTCGACCGCATGGTGGGTCTGCGACTCCATCGCCGCCGCACCAGCGACCGCTGACGACTCCGCATCCGAAGAGGCACAAGGTTGGGATGCCTGATGTCTGCTTGGTCGGCTAATGGGGGCAAAGCTGCCTCCGCAGGTACGAAGGCTGAAGCTCCAGCAGAGCCAGCCAACCGTTTCGGTGTCGAGTATTACCGAAACCTGTTCAACAAGAAGCGAGCTGCGGTTCCGCAGCAACGCATGTTCTTGGTCGGCAAAGAGAACACCATGAAGACCGGTATGGCGTTGTTCTTCGCCAGAAGCGACGAGCAGATCAAGGCCGGTAAGAAGGTTGTCATTTTCGACATTGACAATTCGGCCAGCGAAACCGTGAACCACGTGTACCCAGGCGACGAGAACATCCTCATTCTGCCCCTGCTCGATGAGACGGACGACTCAATTTTCAACGAAGACATGAGCGTGAACTACCCAGCTTTGATTGACAAGGTCACCATGTTCATCAACCTCATGGCTAAGGAGCTGAAGGACAACCCTGACGACTTCGCAGCCGTGATTTTCGACGGTGGTTCAACCTTCATGAAGTGGTGTGAACTTGCTATGACCTGGTTCTTGATGAACCGCAGCAAGAACCCCATCAATGTCGAGGACGGAGACAAGTTCAACCAAGCCGAATGGCGCACACGCAACCGACTGTTCAAGGACGTTATCACCAGACTACACGCTCTGCCTGTGGACAAGGTGTACTTCACATTCCATCTCAAGGATGACAAGCAGTTCGCTGATCTTGGCAACGGCTCGAAGGGTTTGATGAAGGTCGGAGAGAAACCTGATTGGGTGGACGGCACACAACGCCTCGCCAGCCAACAACTCTTCATGGGTCGCTACCAGCGACGAGCTGATTCTTCCGCAGGTGTCTATGCTGACAAGACTTTGGCTGATGGCGAGTTCGCCATCAAAGCCCGTATCGAGGAAGTCAAGGGCAAGGGCATGGATTTGGTCGGCCAGGAACGCACCGTCTTGTCTGTCAAGGACGGCAAGGTTGTTTTCTCTGGTATTGATGAACTTCGGTGGTGAACATGGCTGACAAAGACCCGACCATTGAGGATTTGCAGAAGCAAATCGAAACGCTCGAAGCAGACGTTGATGAGCTGCGAGAACGCCTCAGGCGCATTGAAGGCATTGAGAAAGCTTGTTACGATCTCGCTCAAAAGCTGGCGAAGGAACGTGGTGAGCCTTTGATTGATTGGTGGTGTCCGGTATGACGATCCAGCAACCGAAGGAATGCACCGCTGCTCGAATGACTGAAGGTGGCCCCGTCCACGTGGTCAAGCGCATGGGCGACCGCTACATTGTCCTCTGTCGAGGATTCAATCTCTACAAGGAGTCCAAGCTCCAACTTTCCGATTCCAAGCCCAACTGTAAGGCTTGCTTGAAAATAAAACAAAGGTGAACACAATGACAATGACCGTATCAAACCAAGGACTGACCCGACTTCTCGAACTGACTAAGCGACCGCAGGTTGTGGCTGGTAAGCCTCAATCACAGGTTGTCGCCTGTGTCCTTCGAGCAGAAGACGACCGATGCAGCACAACCTCTCTGGTTCGTGATGGCAAGACCTCGCTCTCGCACTTCTCCATTCCCTGCGAAGGTCAGGGTGCAATCGCCATTCCCGACATTGACCGCTTGCTGGGTGTCCTCAAATACCACGGCAAGGACTTGACGCTCTCTCTCGAAGGGTCGAAGCTTCGCATCTATTCTGGATCGAAGCAGACGACCATCATCAGCGACGAAGGCGGTTTGGCTTTCCCTCATTCGACCGAGACAATCGGGGAATGGGAAGCGAAGAGTCTTGGCCTTGCTGGACAGATTGACCACCAAGGCGCGTACAAGCTGCGTGACGGATCAGAGCGCAAGGCGTTCTTCACATGGGCCATCAACAGCACCGAGCTGTTCGAGGCGTTCCGATGCGACAACATGAACGGTCAGCGACTCAACCGCTACAAGCTGGCCTACGACCCAGAGAACACCACCTTGACGGTTTCGACCGGTGATGAACTCAAGGGCTTGACGACAACTTCGTTTGAGATTGCTAACGCTGAAGCTGAAGCTTGGGAAGCCACCTTTGAGGGTGGTCTTGAGAACGTCTTGAAGCACCTCGACGGTGAAATCCGTCTGCACTTCCTTGATTTCCGACCAGAGGGGCAAGGCATCCGTGTGGTTCTCGACGCTTGGGGCGACGGCTACGTGTTCCAGGCATCCATCCTCATGTGATTGCCGATGCCTCGCAACCCGTTCACAGACAGGGACGACAACCGCTGCCAGCTCTGCGGCGTGAAAACGCCTCTGCTGTTTCATCAAGAAGGGACAGGGCGTATGCTTTGCCTCGACTGTGAGAAGAATGATTCGGGACACAGCAAGCGAAAAGTCATGAGATAGACCGACTGTTTATATGGGCCTTTCTAATGGGGATTATCATGCGAGTATCATGTCCAAGCTGCGGGAACCATGTCGTTTTCGACAAGCAATTGGAGATTCCAATGAGCGAGTCGAGGATTGTTCAGTCATGCTCAAATTGTCAAGCAGACGTGTTCTTGTTGGCGAAGTATGGCCTTCAGCCCAATGATCCGCTGTATCAAGACCCAGAATGGTTGTTCAATGCCTACACGACGAATCAGCGCACTCTGGCTGACATAGCCAAACAATGCGGCGTAAGCTCCATGACGATTCAGTATTGGTTGCAGAAGCACGACATCAAAGCTCGCAATCGAGGACGCAAGGTTCAGTCTTGACAATTATCCTTATAATGCGGTTCTTGTTGGGTGTGAATATGCTCGCCGACCAACTACGAGGAAGAACTGTTGCCATCCGATACCGTGATGAGAACAATCAACGTGTTGTGAAGAAAGTCAAAGACGTTCTGCCTTATTGCTTCATAACCGTCGAGGACTCGCAGCAGATACCGAAACAATGGATTCACGCAGAGGGCGGCTACGAAGGACTGTGGGAAGAACCGCTGGTCAAATTGACGTTCGGTGATCCGTATGACATGAAGCAATTCACCAGAAACGCCGGTGTCCCGACATGGGAGGGCAACATACCGTTCCCGAACCGAGTCCTCGCTGACTTGCCGACAGCCATCCCCCAATACCGCTGGCGCAAGGTGTATCTCGACGGTGAATGGAAAATCAGTTCGGGTGAAATCACCATCCTTGCTTTGTTCGATTCTTACACGCAGAAGATGTATCAATGGGTGCAGCACGAAGAAATCACACCAGGCGGTCATTCGAGAGTCAGCTGCAAGGCTCACCCAGAGGGCAAGACCAACCTCGACTACGACCCACACCTGCTGGCCTTCAACAATGAGCATGACCTTCTCAAGCACTTCTGCCAATACTTGCGCCGCCTTGACCCAGACATGATAATCGGCTGGGCCTTACAATGGGCTGACATCAAGCAGATAGCGCAGCGCATGAAGGTCTGCGGCCTCAATCCTGGCGACCTATCTCCTTACAAGAAGCACCGCTACGAATACATGGATTGGGATCAGCCGATACCTGGTGTCGCTTGCCTTGACCTCAAGACAGGCTTCGAGAAGTTATGGGTGCTGAAGCATGGTCAGCTCGACTCAAAGAAGCTTGACGACGTGGCTTGGCTTGCCTTACAAGAGCGCAAGGTGGAGCTGCCTGACGGCCATGACACCTATTATTCGGACATCGGGACTTATCTCGACTACAACCTTCGAGACGTGGAGCTGATGCCGAGGCTGGATGCCTTGCTTAACGTGAGCGAGCATTTCATTTCACTTGCTCATGCTTGTCAAATCCGCTTTCGTGACACCCCCCATGTCACCAAGCTGGCTACAAGCCTGTTCCTCATGGATGAAGAGTTTGAAGAACGCATCCCGTCGAAGCCGCAGTTCACCAAAATGGACTACGAAGGCGCAGACATTCAAGAGCCAGAGCCAGGTGTTTATCCGAATGTCGGCATCCTCGACATCAAGGCCATGTACCACAGCAACGCAGCCAAGCACAACATCTCATGGGACACCCTAAGCGATACCGGCGAGGACTGCGGCAACGGCTCTCGATTCACCAAGGAAAAGAAGGGCTTGCTTGTTCGCACGATGGACAAGCTCACGGATCAGCGAAACGAGTACAAGGCTATGATGAAGTCCGACCCAGAGAACAAGGCGACCTGGGACGCTATGCAACACGCTATGAAGTCGTTAGTCGCAAGCCTATACGGTATCTGCGGTGATGCGAAGTTTGGTATGTACCACCCAGAGATTGCCGCCGCCATCACTTTCACCAGTCGTCAAACGTTGTTTCAACTGCGGGACATCAGCGAGGAATACGGCCACAAGTGCCGTTACGGACACACCGACTCGGTATTCGTCGATCTCGCCAGTCCCGAAGAAGGAATAGCTCTCATCGAGAAGGTCAATCAGCGCATGGCTCCAATCGAAACGGAGTTTGAGAAGTGGTGTTCTGCCTTCTTCATCAGGGCAAAGAATCGCTATGCTTGCAGGGTCACATGGACTGACGGGCAACACCACGAACCGCAGACTTACCTCAAGGGCTTGGAGCTGATTCAAGCAAGGATGCCAGCGGTCATGAAGAAAGCCATGCTGACTACGCTCAACGCCATGCTTGAAGGTGCAGGGCAGCAGCAGGTGGACGACAACCTTTCGCAGATTATCGAGAACACCCTCGCTGGACGTTTAGATGGCGACCAGCTTTTCATGCGAGGCAAGCTCAAGAAGAACCTCGACAAATACGACACGCTCTCTGGGCCGTCTGCTGGTGCAGCTTGGGCGAACAAACACTTGGGGAAGGGCTACAAGGCCGACGATTACTTCATGGTCGCTATCAACGACCAAGGGGCGTATATCGCCTTTGATGATGTCTCTGACATCGAGGGCATAACCAAAATCGGTTATCGTGCTATGGTGGATCGGTTCATCGTGCAGAAGGTCATGTCGCTTTACGAGGTGGTGGGTTGGTCGCCGCAGAAAATTATCAACACAATGAATGGAATAGGTGGTACAGAATGGCTTTGATTTTGAATGGAAATTGCTTGGAGAAAATGAAAGAGATGGCGGATAACTCGGTGGACAGCATCGTCACCGACCCCCCGTATGGTTTGTCCTTTATGGGTAAGAAGTGGGACTACGACGTGCCTTCCGTAGCGATATGGGGAGAAGCCCTTCGAGTTCTCAAGCCTGGAGGACACTTGCTCGCTTTCTCTGGTTCTCGAACCTATCACCGCATGGTCGTGAACATTGAGGACGCTGGCTTTGAGGTTCGAGATCAAATCATGTGGATTTACGGCAGCGGCTTTCCGAAGTCGCTCAACATATCGAAAGCGATTGACAAGCATCTGGGCGTTGAGCGTGAGAAGGTTCGGGTGGATTATCACCCAAACCAGATGCTCATGCGAGAGGACTTGAATGACCGACCTTGGATGCAGAAGGCGAAGGAGCTTGGGTATCACGAACTGGCCGGTGATAAGCCAGCTTCACCGGAAGCCGAACAATGGGACGGCTGGGGAACAGCTCTCAAGCCAGCACACGAACCCATCGTTCTTGCTCGTAAGCCACCTATCGGAACGCTGACAGAGAACGTGCTTGAGCATGGGATAGGCGGCTTGAACATTGACGCTTCGAGGATAGGTCATAACGATCCGGACATCGAAAGGAAGGACACCACCAGCCCGACCACGGAGCTGCATTTCTCTGGGGATAGGGCAGGTGAGCGTGGGGCTGGCCCTGCGCCAGAAGGTCGCTTCCCTGCTAATATCTTGCACGACGGCAGCGAGGAAGTGCTGGCGAGGTTTCCGGAGGCGGGTGGCGGTTTCGGCATTCGCGGTGCCGGGCGAAGCATTTACGGCGACGGCCTCGACAATGAGATCGGCCAAACAGTCGGGTTCGGCGATTCCGGCTCCGCTGCCCGCTTCTTCAAAGAGGCACAGTTTAGCAAACAAGAAATGGGTCGCTTCCCTGCAAATGTGATTCATGACGGCTCTCAAGAAGTCGTTGATAACTTCCCAAACACGAACTCGACTGTTCCTTCCGAAGCTAACAAGCGAGGGGGCGATTTCCCCAGCGAGAACACAATCAAGCTTGGGCTGAAGGAGGTTCAACGAACAGGCTTCAGCGACGAAGGTTCGGCAGCTCGGTATTTCAAAGAGGTGTCCTTCTCGAAGCAAGAAGGCCGCTTCCCTGCAAATGTTATCCATGACGGATCAGAAGAAGTGCTTGAGCAATTTCCAGAAACAGGCAAAAGCGCAGGTGGTCGAATAGGGAATGCTGAAGGAGCTTTCTCTGGATTAGGAGAAACAGGATTCACTACCGAACATGAGAAAGGCGACCCTGGCTTTGGTGATAGTGGTTCAGCAGCCCGTTATTTCAAGGAGGTTTCATTCTCTAAGCAAGAGCATGAGCCTATCGTGCTTGCTCGAAAGCCCCTTGAAGGAACCGTGGCCGAGAATGTGCTTGAACACGACACAGGCGGATTGAACATTGATGAATCAAGAGTCCAGTATGAGCAGAATGACCGCCTTCTCAAAGGAGGCTCTTATGGCGGGAATAGGAAGAATCAAGGCGGAGAATCAATTTTTGGGAACGGTGGTGGAGAGGCTTCATACGAAGAGGGGTTGCCTTCGGGCCGCTTCCCTGCGAACATTATTCACGATGGATCAGAAGAAGTCCTCGAAGGCTTCCCCCACACCACCAGCGGTGACGGTAAGCCTCACCACATAACGAGGGAGTCTCAAAGCACATCAATGTCAGGCAAGAATTATGGTGGTCGAACCTTGAACACCTTTGGCGATTCGGGGTCAGCTGCACGATTCTTTTATTGTGCCAAGGCGAGCAAGTCCGAGCGCAACGCCGGACTCGAAGAGTTTGATGAACGGCAAATGGGACGCAACCAAAGCTCGCTTGAGGGCGGCAAAATGCTGACAGGATCGGGCAACGAGCGAAGCAACGTCAAGCAGAACTTTCATCCTACGGTGAAGCCTATCGCCTTGATGGAATACCTCTGCCGCATGATAACACCGCGTGGTGGTGTTGTCCTCGACCCGTTCATGGGTTCAGGCACGACCGGTATTGCTGCACTTCGCCTCGGCTTTGAGTTCATCGGCATTGAGATGGACAAGGACTACGCCGATCTTGCTACGGCTCGAATCGCTCATTGGGTGGACATGGAGCTTGAGTTTGACGATGAGGAAGTCATGCTCAAGCGCAAACCCCAGGCCGAATGGTTGTGAATTGTAAGACTGTTTATATGGGGGTTGTTCATGGGTGTTGCTATGGGCGAACAGATTCGGTACATCAGCCTCTTTTCAGGGGTTGAGGCTTGCTCTGTCGCTTGGCATCACATGGACAATTGGTTACCCCAAGCGTTTGCCGAGTTCGACGAGTTCCCAAGTGCTGTGCTGAAACACCAATTCCCCCATATACCAAACGTAGGAGATGTGACGAAACATGACTGGAAGCAATACAAAGGACAAATCGAACTCATTGTTGGCGGCTCACCCTGTCAATCGTTCTCGGTTGCAGGGCGAAGACTTGGACTGGATGATCCACGTGGCAACCTTGCCCTCCACTTCTTACGAATTGTTGATGAGATTCGACCGACATGGTTCCTCTTCGAGAATGTCCCTGGCCTCTTGTCATCGGACGACGGACGGGACTTTGCTGCCTTCCTCCGGCAAGTGGAGGAAATCGGGTATGGGTGCGCTTACAGGGTTCTTGACGCTCAATACTTCGGAGTTCCACAAAGACGCAGACGCGTGTTTGTTGTCGGGCATATTGATGGAGATTGGCGACGTGCCGCAGCGGTTTTATTTGAGCCAGAAGGCTTGTCGAGGAATCCTCCGGCGCGCAAAACGCAGGGACAAGGAGCTTCCACCAATGCTCGACCAAGCACTTCGACGGGTGGCACAGATCGACGAAGAGGAATAAACGACATTTTGGACTCAAGCCCTGCTGGGGCATTGACCACCGAGATTTACCACCGTCGAGGCTACGGAAACCAAACCGTTGATACCCATGCGGCTCTGATCCCAGAGGTCGCAGATACCGTCGCAGCCAAGTGGCAGAAAGGTGCTGATGTGCAGCTCGGCTCGCAGTCTGGCGGCAACATCATTCCTGTCGCTGTTGATTTGTTTAACCAGCTTGAAACAGGCGACGTGCATTGTGCCTTGCGAACAGCAGGGGGTCATGGCGCACCTGCGGTTATGGTGTATGAGAATCACGGACAAGACTCAAGGGTGAAAGAAATCGAGGTGGCCCCGACCATACCGGCCAAGGCTGGGACAGGCGGCAACAACCTTCCTATCGTCACGCAACCTGTCTGGGCTGCCGACTTGAGCCAAAAGGCCGAGGGTATCGGTATGGCTGAAGAGGTAGCAAACACCGTCGCACCAGGCACACACCCTGGACACGGCAACCATGTGATTCATTCGTTTGACTCGACATTCGGCGGTCAATCCAACGTGTTCGACCAACACACGCCGCCTCTCAAGGTCGGTAGCGGTCTGGGTATTCCTTCACCGCCAGCGGTCACTCAGGAGCTTGCTGTCCGTCGCCTCACACCTATGGAATGCGAGCGATTGCAGGGCTTCCCCGATGGGTGGACACAGATACCGTGGAAAGGCAAACCGAAAGAGCGTTGTCCAGACGGGCCTCGTTTCAAGTGCATGGGTAACAGCATGGCTGTTCCTGTCATGCGCTGGATAGGCGAAGGTATTGAGCTGGTCAATCGTATTCCTCGAACAGAAGCTCCACAGCAAGAAGAATTGGGGTGGCTTTGATGAGCTACGAAGTCCTCATTGGTGATTGTGTCGAGAGCATGAAGAAGCTTCCCGACGAGTCCGTGGATATGTGCGTGACCAGTCCTCCGTACTGGGGTCTTCGAGACTACGGCGGCAACGGTAAGGTTTGGGGTGGTGATCCCAGCTGCAGTCACGATTGGGAGGGCTACACCAGACCAAGCGAGAACACACGCAACAACGACAATTCTCTGCAATTGAAGTCAGCGTATTGGGAACCACAGGATCAAGCGTTCTGCAAACATTGTGATGCTTGGTTCGGACAGCTCGGACTCGAACCAACGCCTCAGCAATTCGTCAAGAACATGGTCGAAGTGTTTGAGGAAGTCCGACGCATCCTCAAGCCTCACGGCACGTTATGGTTGAACCTTGGTGATTCGTACTGTGGTACAGGCCACAAAGGGACGGACATGAAAGATAAGAAGCACCCAGAAGGGAGAAACGGACAAGTTGTTGCCGTGAATAACAAAATTGAGGGGCTGAAGCGAAAAGACCTGGTGGGTATTCCTTGGCGCGTAGCCTTCGCTCTGCAAGAAGCTGGGTGGTATCTGCGACAAGACATCATTTGGGCCAAACCAAACTGTATGCCTGAACCTGTCAAAGACCGATGCACTAAGAGCCACGAATACCTGTTTTTGTTGAGCAAGAAAGACTCTTATTTCTTTGACCACGAAGCCATCAAAGAAGCCAGCGCGGATCACGAGAAAACCGCAGCTCGATACACGCAACCGTTTGGCGGCATCAAGAATGAAACACTTCTCGAAACAGATCAAGTTCACATTCGACCAATCGGGATGCGTGAGTTCTCCGGTAAGCGAAACAAGCGTAGCGTTTGGACGGTGAACCCCAAGCCGTTCAGGGAGGCTCATTTCGCCGTCTATCCACCCGAACTCATTGAGCCTTGCATCCTCGCTGGTTCTTCAGCCCACGGATGCTGCGCTGACTGCGGCGTACCGTATGTCCGTGTCGTCGAGAAGAAGGACATGGGGATAACAGAGGCCATGAAAGTCGCTGGGGCTAACGCTCAAGGCACATACGAAGGCAAGGATTTGAAGGACTACAAACCGACCACCATGAGCGAGCAGACACCCAGAACGGTCAAGCAGAGAACGCTCGACGCTATGTCAAAGAAAGCGGTCACGGTTGGTTGGGAAGCGACGTGCGAATGCAACGCCGACATTGTACCTGCGGTGGTGTTCGACCCCTTCGGCGGCTCTGGGACTACGGCAGGGGTCGCCATCAAACACGGTCGAGATGCCATCCTGTGTGAGCTGAATGAGGAATACGCAGAACTCATCCCGAATCGAGTTGAATCCATTTCACAAATACAGAAAGAAACCTTGAATGATGAGAGGGAATGGTTATGAAAATACGACCTATTGGAAGCAGCTTGCTGATTGAACTTATCGAGAGGGCCACTCGAACAAGCGGTCTTTTCGTGAAGAATGAAAATGAAAAGACATTCATCGGTAAGGTGTTGAACCTGTCCGAGCATTTGAAAATGAACGGTCATGTGAGCAAGGGCGATAGTGTTCTTTTCGTAGGACATAGTGTTGATACACCCGTTGAGGGACAATTCATCATTGACATAGAACAAATCATAGGGGTGTTGGAACATGACGAAAATAGCAGTTAAGGGAGAAGAAGCACGAAAGCATTTGATGGCCGGTATTGATCTGGTGGCTGATGCCGTAGCACCAACGCTCGGCCCATCAGCTCGTTATGTCATGCTCGAAAGGCCGTATGGTTCGCCGCTGACCATCAATGACGGTGTGACTATTACGAAGGACATCGAATCGGAGAACCCCTATCGGATGATGGGTGTTCGTCTAATCCAAGAGGTCGCAGCTAACGCACAGGACAACGGCGGCGACGGCACAACCACAGCCACCTTGCTCGCACGTGCAATCTGCAAGGAAGGATTGAAGCTTCTCGACGATGGCTTGAATCCCTTAAGCATCAAGGCCACGATGGACGCATTACTCGAACAGTCGGAGCTTTGGATTGACGAGCTGGTTATCCACCCAGACAACGACGAAGAAAAGCAACAACAGATTTTCGAGGTGGCTACGGTCGCCGCCAACAACGACCCAGGCTTGGGAGCGTTGATTGCTGACGCGCTTCAGCAGACGAACTACGAAGGCATCATCACCGTTGAGGAAAGCCACACGACCAAACATTCGTTTGACATCGTGGACGGCATCGAGATTGACTCTGGCTTCGCCAGTCCTTACCTCATCAATGAACAGGGTTCGTTTGAGTCTGTTCTCGACAACGTTCATGTTCACCTGTCCAGAGACATCATCACGCAGAATGACCAGCTCGTACCGGCTATGGAGGCCGCACTTGGTCAGCAGAAGGCGTTGCTGGTTCTCGCTAAGGGAATCGAAGGAGAAGCCCTGCAAACGCTCATCACGAACGTTCAGCGAGGCGTGATGCGAGCCTGTGCTGTTGTTGTCCCGCCGTTTCACTTTGACGACGCTATGCTCGACTACGAAGCGTTGCTTGGAGACGGCAGCATCGGCAAAGCTGTTATCGGCAAAAACTACACCAGGTTGATTGGCGCGAAGGGCGATATCACCGAGCGAGTTAAGACATTGAAAGAACAAATCAAGAAGGCAGACCTTAGCGGCGAAACGGAGCTGGCTGATGCGATTTACGAGCGTTTGGCGAAGCTACAAGGCGGTGTCGGTGTGATCCGTGTGGGCGCAACCAGCGCAACACAGATGAAAGAAACGAAAGCACGTGTGGACGACGCTTTGAACACCACCAGAGCAGCCATCAAAGAAGGTGTTATCGTCGGTGGTGGCTTGACTCTATTTAAAGTCTCAAGGCTGATTGGCGACTTTTACGACTCCCTCGACAAAGAACACTATCCAGTCGCCAGAGTGCTGTCAAACGCTCTTGAAGAACCTCTTCGTCAGTTAGCTCTCAATGTAGGCATCAACGCTGATGGGTTGGTCGAGACTCTTTCGGAGCGAAACGACGATTACGGGTTCAACGCCAAGATCAGAAGATTCGGCAACCTTCGAGAAGAAGGTGTGCTGGACGCAGCAAGTGTCGTCAAATCCTCACTTCGAGCCGCTGTTTCGATTGCTTCAATGGTGATCCTAACTGAAATCTTGGTCGCCGATATTTAAGAACGATTATAAGGGAAAGCGTTGTCGTCGGTGTATGAGCCGAAGCAAGCCAAAACAAACTGCAAAGCAGACGCAAGAACGCATTGACCACCTCGAAGCTGCCGTTGGGGAGCTTCAGCAATTCGTGAACCTCATCGCATCGTCAGCACGAAACGACATTATCCGACACGACGACAACCTGAAAGCTCTCTGTAAGCAGACCGGCGTTGAGTTCATCGAGCATCCCGTCTCAGAAGAAAACATTGAAGAGTCGCAAGGGGGTTCCGAGTAACATGAACTGCCTTGTGTTGTGCGATGACCTGACTCTCGTTCGAGAGTGGGTTGCAGCAAACCCCGACGCTAAGGCTTGGTTCTATGGCAAAGGATTGCCTCGCTCTGTTGAAGGGCTTGAAGGCAGAATCCTTCCGAATGCCTTGACGTTGAAGGAAGCAAAGGAATATGGAGAGTTCGATGAAGTCGTCGTACTCCCTGAACCAGCGAAGAAATCAACGAAAAAGGCAGGTAAGAAGGATGACTGACCCCATCAGCCCATACGACCCTCGCTCATCTGGGACACTTCGAGTAAGCAAGTCCTCTTTCATGCAATACCTTGGTTGCCCTCGCAAGTTTTGGTTTCAGTATTGTGTTCTCTACGACATAAGGACACCCAAGAGCGAAGCTATGATCCGAGGAACAGCGATTCACACGGTCATGGAGGATGCTCTCACGCCATCGTTTGATCCTCGACCGATACCTGTTGCTATCGCCGAAGAAGCGGCTAAGGGCGACTACGGAGACGACCCAGGCGTACAACGATTATCCGACCTGCTGCAGATGATGAGCGAGGATCACGGTGTCCTCAACATCATATCTCTCGAAGAGAAAATTGTCGTGTACGACGAGGAAAACGACTGTAACTTGGTCGGTATGATTGATGGATTGTTTCGACACCCAGACGGAGGCGTTATGATCGTGGAGCTAAAGACGGGGAACCTCACGACCAGCAAAATGAGCCGGTATCGCAAGGAATTGGCGTTTTATCATCGAGTCCTAACCCTCTCTGGTCGCTTTGCAGCCGATGAAATCACCCATTATTGCATTATTGCGCCCGATTGCGAGGACGAAAAGCTGGTTTCTGGTATGTTGAACCAAAAGAGGCAGAAGAGGGACATTTACCTTGGAGATACGTCAGGTATCGTCATTGTTGAGCCAATCAGCAAGCGTTCTCTCAATGGAATGACGAAAAATCTCACCGAAGCCGTTGAGGGTATCAAGAATCACCAATGGCCGATGAAATGGAACGATTATTTCTGCGTCGAGTGGTGCGATTACCACATGAGCTGCGAAACAGAGCTGACAACGGGCGAAACGGCGGTGATGCTGTGATTTGCCCAGAATGTGACGCTAAATTGCCCGACCCAAAACGACTTGTCCTCATGGGCGAGATGGGTAAGCTCCCGAAAGCGGAGTACAAATGCCACATCTGCGGCCATGAGGGGGTCATTTAGTGCATTATCCGCGTGAAATTGGCCTGAAAAGGGCATCGTGCGACAATCCAGCCGCTTTCAAGCGATATGTGCATAAAATGTGGGACAAAACGGCTTGCTACACCAGTCTTTACGGGTTCAGCGAGCGAAAGTGGAACGGTCGCCGTATGGTGTTTGACTACCAGACAGCCATAATTGACAGGGCTTGGTGGGATTTTGACGGTATGGATGATCCACAGGTCAAAACAGACGCAGCTACGCTGATAAACAGACTCGAAGGCACAGTTTTGGCCGTCGCCACCGGTCGGGGCTTTCACATTCACCAGTTGTTCAAAGAACCTGTGCGTGAAGATCGATGGCCGACTGAACTTGTTCGATATGAACGTGAGATGGCTGGCGATTTAGCGACTCTCGACTGCATCGGGACGGTGGATAGGCTCTGTCGCATCCCAGGAACATACAACCCCAAGCGTAAGAGGTTCGCAGTCATTATTGACGCTCAACGCTTTGCTGCTGATCCACACGGCTACGAGATACCCAAGCAGCCGCAGCTCTCAATGACCCGTCTTGACCCCTTCGGTAAGCACGAAAGCAGCTTCAGTTTGATTAAATGGGTCAAGGACAATCCGCCTGAACAGGTGCAACATGACGTGCATACCAGCTTCGGAGACATCGTGGACGGCGACACCATTCCTTTGATGCCCTGTCTTGACTCAATCCACACCTCGAACCCTGCGAACCATGTTCGTGTCGCTTTGGGGCAACATCTCATGGAATCCTTGAGGAACTTCGCTGACCCAGCTCACATGAGCAGAGAAGAAAAACAGGCTTGCATAGACCAGGCAGTTGAGTTCATTCGACCTCTCGAATGGCGAGACTTCAGGGAGGGTATCACACGGACTCACCTTGCCTCAATTGTCGAGATGAAGGGAACGCCTTCGTGTCAATGGTTTGTTGGCAAGGGTATGTGCAAGGGCAAATGCTGGCGATATGATGGGTCAGTAGCCCTGTGATAGTGCGAGAATTAAAGTGGCGAATGCACATGGCGATTCATGGTTGTAGTCATTGACGACAGGGAGAATCCCAAAGTCATAAACAAAATGCTGGTCGCTTTCGGAGATCGTAAGTACAACCCAGCCGGTCAAGCCGAGGTCAAGCGACTAAAGGCAGCCGACTACATTCTGGGAGACATCGGCATTGAAGCGAAAGAAATCAACGACCTGTGGCAAAGCATCCTCGGCATCGGACGTTCTCGGACGATTTACGCCCAGCTCGCCGATCTGTGCGAAGCGTTTGAACGCCCTATGCTCGTTGTGTACGGAACCAAAATCACCGTGTATCAACGCCCTGGTGCGCCTCGACAGAACCCAAGGCAAGTCCACGCCAGAGCGCATAACGTGATTAAATCCTTCAAGCAAGAACTGTATCACCGCTTCCCCAAAATCCAATTCATGCAGCTTAATTCGATGGATGAGTTCGTCGAGTATATCGCCAAAGTCCATCACCTACAAGCTATCGGTCAGCGTTTGACTGTGCCGAATGAGGTTCGCAAGTTATCGTCCAAGGTCGATCCACGGGTCGCTTGCCTTGCCGCTTTGCCTGGGCTGACCACTATCCACGCTGAAGCCATCCTCAAGAAATACGGCAGCATCCCCAAGCTCCTTCGAGCCAAGACCACCCAATCGTCGCTGATGGAAATTGACGGCATCGGGCGAAAGAAGGCCCAAACCATTCTATCTCTGCGTGATTTGTACGAATAATCACAACGGGTCGCTGTTGCTGTTTAGGTTCAAGCCATCGGAAGTGGTTTCTTTGCCCGCTCCAGCGAATGCCGCCAAGTTATCGGTCGCAGGTGCGCCTTGGTTGTTGTGAACCACGTTCTCGAATTGAACGCCGTGGATCACGACGCTTGAGAAATTGGCGTTATCGTTGCCTTGATTCGGCTTACGCACGATGGACACCGACAGGTTTCGACCCTCGACACCAGCAGACTCAAAGAATTGCTGAGGCATCAGCATGATTTTCTTTCGGCTGATACCGTTTGATGCGGCAGTAACGGCTTCTTCGTGGGTGTGCGTGATTGACTCACCGGTTTCTTTGCAGGTGATTGTCGTTGTCAACGAGAACGTCGAGTCTGCGAGGACTTCGCATGAAACGCTGGCAGTCATACCGATGACAGGCTGTGATGAGTCCATTGGTGTTGTAGCCGACATAGCCAGCGAATGCTGAAGGTTGGTGACGGCCTCGCTGTCGGTCAATTGTGATGCACCAGGCAAGACCCACCCATCGTCGGTTTGTGCAGCTTGACCTTCGGATGAAGTGAACTTCGTGTCGATCCCTTCAATCGCTCTCGTCTTTTGGGGTATCTTCGTCGGTCGAGGCTGACCAGGGATGCCTTGAATGCCTGATGGGAGCAGGTTATCAACGCTCATAGCGTTGTTCAACCGCTGAATAAGGGCATCGTTGAGATTGTTCGACCCCATCGAAGGACTCATGAGCGCACCTTCTTGGCCCATTTGCTGAACGCCCGTGTCGTTGTTCAAGCGAATGAAGTCAATGCCGCTACGAATTGGAGCTTGAACCCCACCGAGATCAGCACCAACACCGCCTCGTAGCGGAGGCGTTGCACCGATTGATTCTGTTCCTCTTTGTCCTCCTGTGTAGCCGAGAGGGTAAAGGTCGTTTGTTGGTGGGGTGAACTCGTCTGGGTCGGGTTTTCCTCGTCCTCCTGTGCCACCGCCGGAGGGAGGGGTGTTTTGACTTCCTCCGCCACCGCCAACGCCACCACCGCTTGCCCCCGTGTCTTCGAGAGGGTTCGTAGCCAAGTAGCCTTGAAGACCTTCTGGGATGCGACCAGACTCACGCTCAAGGTGTATTTTGGTTTTGTCAAGGCTTTTCGGTGTGTACGAGTATTCAACTTTGGTGATGAACAGCGTTTCGTTAATGTCAATGTAGGGGTCGTTGTAGGATGCGTAAGTGCCTGGAATGAAGTTTATGTCGTCGGTGATGTGAATACGTGGTGCGTAGTAAGCGGTGCGTTGAACGGCTGACGAACCGATTTCTGGATATTCTCGAATGCCAAGAGGGAAAATTGAGTATTCGTTAGCGTTGGTGAATGTCGGCAGGGTTTGACCAGCCCCAGGCGTAACTCCTGTTTGAGCTGTACTGAAATTGCCGCCGAACTGGTCACCTGTCTTGTGTCGAGCAACAGCGTTCAGGTATTCTGCGTTCACCGATACGACCATTTTCGCACCTGCCGTATTCCCTGCCGACCAATACGAAGCAGGAATCGGCATCTCAAAGTAGCCGCTTCCTTTGGTGGTGATGGACTCAATACCCTTCTGCGTTGCCGCCAGCTTTGGGGTGTGGCCTAACGATTGAGTCTCGTCGAAGTCGTAGTCAGCGACGAATATCTGGAACTTCTTCGTGTCCGTGTCGTTGGTCGCTCGACCTGCTGATGGGGTGGATGCGACCTTATCCTCGATGAAAACACGCAGCTCCTCTCCGGTTGTCTCGCTGACCTTCGGCATACCCTTGGGAATATGCACGATTTGAACAGCGTAAGACACCGAGTTAGCTCCGTACCAATAATACATCTGCGTCCAGGGGAACATGTTGTAGAGGTCGTTGGTTGGGTAGTGAGCAAGACCTGTGCCGTAAGCCGTAGTGAAATTGTTGCCTCCCGTGTAGCCACCGATACCGACACCAATAACCGAGGACGACTGATAGTTCAGCAGACTTAACAGGCCGAAGCCGTGAATGTTGCCGTGAAGTGCGTTATTCTGTCCTGTGAAGTGCAGACCTCCATGTTCAGCAGTCCAATACCCTGACTGCGGCCCTGTGAGTTGGCGAGCTGGATCAGCGATATATCCGTAGCGAGCGTTCTCAAGCATCGGCCCTACGCGTTGAGTTTCGTTTGATTCTCGAACAACCTCTGCCTCAACTTGGAAGGATGGGTCTTTCTTCTTCTGGTATTCGTGCTTGGCGATTTGGAGGGCTTGTTCGTAAGAGGACACCGATGTTGCGCTAACGAACTTGAATCGAACATTGGTCTTGTAGTTGAGCGCAGGGAAGGTCACGAATGACGAACCACCGTTGAACAGGACTCGAACGTGGCTAAACGATGCGGCCTTGCTGGTCTTCAAGTTGGACACCTTGAGATTGTTCCTGTCGAGACTGATACCAGAATTGTAAGTCGGTCGGAACTCCATGCGGTTATCTCGGCCTATTTGGAAGTTGAGCGTTAGAAGCGAGCTGCCGTCGCCGATACCAGCAGCTTGAGCCAACGTTCTCATTGTTTGGAAAATGGACTTGTTTTGAGCGTCCGTCACGCTGCCGAAGGACTCGACTGTGCCAGCCCCAGCCACGTTGCCGTCCACGTTGAAGTCTCGCATAATCGGCACGTTATTGATGTCGGAGATGGCAGGTAAGGTCAGTTGCTTGAACCAGTCGTTATACAGCGCAGAGGTTTGGTAAATACGGATTTTGTCATGCTCGTAGTAGTTGCCTTGCCCTGGACTCTTGACTTTGCCTTCAAGCTTCAACATGAAGCCCATCGGAAACGCCGATCCAAGAGAAGCACGAACAATGCTTCCTTCGGCCTTGATTGAAGGCACACCTTGAATCGTGAAGGTATCACCAGACCAAAGGCCAGCGGCGGCTACATCAACGGTTTCACCCTGCTTCACAGGACGATAAGTGATGTTGTCGAGTGTTGTTGCTGTCTTTGAGTCATAAGTGAAAACATACTTCATGTCGAAATCATTTCCGTCTGCATCAGTTGTTTTGGCCTCGATGATACCGGCTGTGTTCAAACCAGCGAACCCGCCCACACCCACCTTGCTTGGGAAGTCTGTTGTGTCCTCGACATCAAGTGTTCGTATCGTGGACTGTGTTTGAATGACCGTACCAGCAGGGTGAGTCGCCGAGATACCCGAAACGCCGATAAGTTGCGTAGTGGTGAATGTAGCCACCGCCGTTGCCGTTGAGCTTGTCGAGAACACGAAGGTTGGAGCTGAAGTGTATAGTGAACCAGCGTTGGTGATTGTGAAGTCCTCACCGAACTTCAAATTGCCTGTGCTTTTCAGCGTGAAAGCTGGACTCCCGAAGCCTCCTACCGCAGCTGCCTTGGGTCGTGTGATTGTTACGCTTGGTGCTGTTTCGTAGTAGTCGTTTATGTCAATTGTGACGGACGAAGAGACAAGAACCCCACCGGAGGCTTGTACTGTCCCTCTCGCTCGACCTGTGTTCGCAACCCATTGATATGTTGTTAAAAATGTGTCCCACCCAGAACCCGCATTGAATCCAGAGGCGACAGCATCGAGAAGGAACTGGGCTTTGTATGATCCTGTCGCACCCGAACCGCCGCCGCCTGTGGTTGTGAACGTGCCGTTGGCTGTGACATCACCACCGAGGTTGGCGGGGAACGCTCTCGCCATCGTACCTGCTTTTCCTGTGTAGTTGAAGGTGTCGTTGCCGATGAGAAAGTTTGTTCCTGTTGCTGGCATATTGGTGGTGTCGTCAACAAAAATCAGCGTTGCACCTGCGAGAGTTTCTGTTGTTGTTGTTGCTGTCGGATTGGATGAAACGATGTCCTGTGTAAGCGTGGTCTTGGCGACGACCCATCGGTATGAGTTGGGGTGCTGAAGGATTGGAGCTGCGGAGTTTTGGAAGGTCGCCGAGGCGTGATAATAGAAATTGTCAATCAGCGTGGGCGCACCTGCGCCTTCGATGAGGTATTCTCCGAGCTGTTTGTTGCCGCCAGCGGATTGAGCGATTCGTCCGTTGTTGGCCTCGGTGTTCAGGTTGAAGAACTTCGAGAGGTCAATGACAACGAATGCACCTGCCTTGTCTTGCCAATCGTGATAGAGCGTTGATAGCTCGGTATTGTTGCTACGCTTGCCAACCAAGATGGGTGCGGCATCGTAGTCGAGCATGATGGCTGTCGGGACTTGAGACCAGGGCGAAGCAGTTCCTCCGCCAAGGATTGTCCCTGCCGGATCATTCTCTGCACTTAACTGCCATATATCGGCATCAGCACCCAGCTTCAAGTCCACGAAGTCTTTTCCGGTGTCGGCCCAAACCACCTTCAAGTCGTAGTTTTCTTGGATTGGATGCAGAAGGCCGAAGTCCTCCTTTCGAGTTCCACCGTCAGCATCGGCTGAACCGTCGTTTCGCATATCGGCAAACAGCACGAAACAATGCTTGTAGTCGCCGTCAATGTTTCGGCAGATAACAACCCTGTTCCCTGCCGCACCGCTGGTCGTGATAACGCCTTTGTTTGGATCAGCGAACATGACGTTGGTTAGCGTGGTTGCCGTTTTGCCTCGATAAGCAAACGAGGTCAGCATCACGGCTTGGTCGCCGTTGAGCGAAAACGGGCTGGGGTCATTTGTCCATATCTCACATACGCCACCAAACGGGAAGTTGGTCGTATCTCCAAGTGTTATCGTCGTGTCCGATGCGGAGTTGAAGGATGCCCCCAGGTCTTCATGTGCAGCTCCAACGAAGCCAGCACCTCTCCATGCCGTAGCACCGTAAGGGTATTCGCTGATAACGCCGAAGGTTTTCTGGAACCAAAGCGACTGCGGCAGATCACGCGCCCATCGAGCGTGGGCGTTTCGATAGTTGTAAGAAGAACCGGTGTTTCGTAGCGAAAATGACCTCGATTGTTGTTTGGGGAAGGTCATGTAGGCAAGGTCACATTCGAGGCCGTCAGCAAGACCACCAGACCCAGAACCAAGCGTGATAGGCAACGCAGCTTGAAGGCCGGAAGAAAGGCTCGAAACGGCCTTGGTGGTCTTGAATGTCGCACCCGTCTTAGTGTTCGCGCTCACAGCACTTGTCGTATAGACCTCTGAAGGAAGATCGGCCATATCCCCATCGTGAGCGATACCTGCTGCGTTTGGCTTGATGTAAATGCGGAAAAGGTCGTCGCTTGGTGCTATGGTCGGAGTCATGCGGTCATTCTTTGCCAGCGTTGATTCACAGTTCACATCACCTGAACCACCCATCAGTTCGTATCGCAGGTATGATGGGAAGTCAGGGCTGATTACGACGTCGAACTCAAGAAACCCTCCGCTGTCTCGAATGGTTTCAATCATCAAAGACGCTTGCCATTCTTTGTCAATGATGATGTAGTCGGTAGAAGTCGTCTCTCGAACAACAGTTCCAGCACCCCACGCTTGACCAAGTGTGCCTGAAATGAACAGGGTCGTTGAGTTCTTTGAGGTGTAGGTGTATTGTGTAGCTCCGAAGTGGCTTGTTCCTGTGCCTCCGACCTTGATTGTTCCCGTAGCAGGGAACAGGGAAGTATCAGCCACGTTGATGCTGTTCCCAGAAGAGATGAGGTCGGCTGTTGTGACGGTTTGGGCTTGCTCGACTGTGAATAGCCCTCGATACTCATTGTGCGGTGTGATTTCTGGATTTTGACCACCGGCGTTTGAAGTCAAGTAGCCTTTTTCAGCGAAGTTGGGTGTTGATTTATCGCTGGTGTCCGATCCGTCGTTGTCTCCAACGTTGCGCCATGTTCCCTTGATAGCGACTTGGACACCGGCAGGGATTTGGTTTTCGGCGTATTTGATGGCATCCGAGGTGAATACGGCTCTGGTCTTGGTTGCGTCGTTTGCATCCGGCTCGAAGTGGTCAATCAAGCGACTGACTTCCCACGCATCCTCAACATAATTCGGGCCGTTGGTGTTCTCATTGGAGTAAATCTGGATAGGATGCCCAGAATGAAGTCGCATCCGTTGGTCGTATCGAGGCAGGTATTCGCCCGTCGAACCTTTGCTGTCCTCGTCGAGTCCGAGGAAGGCGTTGAGGTTAAGCAGAGAGGTTGCGCCGAAGTGAAAGATGTTAGCGTAGTTGGTGACCTCATAGCGTCGGTATGCGGTGACCAAACTTGGTGCGCCGTTCTCCTGTCCGATGTCAAAGTACGGGAATTGAAAGTCAAGTTCAGCCAGCGAGTCTTTCGCTTTCAATACCAGTTCCTTTGTTTTCTTCGTGTGGCTTTGCTTCCATTGAACCTGTTGAACAATGCTCGAATGGATGGGGCGATAATCGTTATCACGGAACACAAGCACCTTCCAGTTAGGACGACCGCTGGCGAGCTGCGGCAGGTTCAATTCGTCGTCGTCGTCTTGAATGCTGATTTCAAGTTGGCTAATCCCATCAACGACTGAAACGATTTTGAGCTTGTCAATCAGCACGTCGTCTTGCTGGATTGTCGGAGCGATAGCACCGTTTGTCATGCGATCTTGGAGAGCATAGATGTAGCCAGCTCGGTCAATCATCGTGACAGCGGTGGCCCAGGTATCGGTGCTGCTGGTGTCCTTCTCGCTTTGTAGCTGCACACCCAGCGACCAACCATAGAAGTCTGCCGCAGTCCAAAGACCGCCTCCTGGCTTTGGGTTAAATGGGGTTGTCGAGACATATGCTCCTTCGGCGAAAACATAGTATTGCTGGTTTGCGAAGTCCACCACGATGTCGAGGTCATACCAAAGCTGGTCAGCGGTATAGGAGGTCTTGCCTGTTGTTCCTTCCTCAAACATGGTGAACAAGGTGCTTCGAGCAGAGTTCAAACCTGTGCCGACCACGGGGTTGAATAGGTGCGTGATTGCGGCCTTCGAGTCAGCCATGTTGCCTCGCTCGTTGAGTTCAAACCCTGTTTGTGTTTGGTCGTAGCCGATGGACAAGAGGTAGCTCGGAGACACCTGAACCGGCTTGGCCGCTGTTTGAATACCCCATGACTGATTCGCCAGACGAATTGTGAAGCGTTCACCGTCTGCTTGGGCGTTTAGTTCGGTATCGCCAACAATGACAGGCTGAAATCCAAACATACCGTCTTTGGCTCGTCCTTGACTCCCTGCGTATGAGCCGTAGGTTGCTTGTCGAATATGTGTTGCTGAAGCAGAGCCAAACAACCCATCGGTGTCAATCGTGCCGTTGCTAATCGCTGTGATTTTTTCGGGCATCGAGACATCGAACTCGCTCAAATAGTCGCCGACCTCAAGGCGACCGTAGGTGTTCCCCAGTTCAAAGAACGGGTCTTGAGCGAAACTCAATTCTGGATCAGCGGTGAAGCCACCATGCCCCGACTGCAAGTTGAGAGTCATGAAGTGATAGGTGTAGCCAAGACCTGCGTTGCTCGACACCGTGAAATGGGGGCTATCTTGAACACCCGTTTCACCGTTGGTTGTTCGAGCGTTGGTCGTTGTCACAACGTTCCCTGCACTTTTGAAGCACACTAAGGGGAAGCCGAGGCTATCGTCGGTATCTGCTCGAAACTGAAAGACGGGGGTTGGGCTTGGGGTCGAACCCAAAAGGTTGTACGCAACGATTGTGTCGTCGCCGGACGCTTGATTTTCCCATGTATAATACTTGACGCTGGGTTGAATGTAGGTTTGACTCAAAGCCGGTGAAATGCTGTTGAAGGTGATACCTCCAGACGATACGTTAAACGATTGAAACGTGTGAGTCGCCCCTTCAATGAACAATTGCTGGGTTGGGCTTCCGCTGGATTTGTCCGGTAAATGACGGTCGGTGGCTGGGTTGAGAATGTTTGTGATAACAGGGCTGGTGCTGGATGGAAGGGTGATGCTGGTTGCTCCCGAAGAATACGTTTGACCCGTCGCAACAACCGTGTTCAGCTTTTTGTTCAAGGCAAACCATTGGTCAGTTGCGCCACCTGCGCCTTCGTCCACAAACTCGGTATGGTCAATCGTATAGCGTTTCAAGCCTGAACCGTTGTCAGCAACGCTGCTAACGCTAACCCAATCAGCAATACGACGAGACATTGAATGACGGAAGAACGGTTTGCCTGATGGAGACTTGATGGGGTGCAGGTAAGCGTAAGGAAGGCCGATGCCGCTTGAGGTGGCTGCTATATCGCCTGTTTCGCCAAGGTACACACCGCAGAGGCTTGAGTTCATCATGACTTTATGGTTTCTGTACCGACTCCCAGAAGGAACGCCAGAGTCAAGTTCTCCTTGGTCGAACTTACCGTAGCCTCTGGTGCTGGAAGCTCCAAACGGATAGCCATGTGCAGAGTCCACCTCGAAGCCGCTTCGCTCATACGTTGCGTCAGTATCGCCTTGACGAACCCAATAGGTGTTATGCGTTCCCCAGCCGGAAGCGTAGTGCGAGTAGTCAGCTCTTCGAGGGAAGGCGATTGTTCGCAGAGAAGCTGCATCACCTATCGTATCGGGGTATGTCAAATTGGCTCGGCCTTCGTAAAACGATGAGCTTAGTCGGTTTGGATCGTGGGTCAGCCATTGACTCGGCCCCTCGTTGTGAAGTGATGCGGCCTCGGACTGTGCAGCTGAACCGATAAGCGACAAAGGAGCTTTGTTGGCGAAAGACCTGGTAAGATAGTCGTAGGTGAATCGAGAGTTGTTAAAGGCTTGAGCAGCCATTGTGTTGCCAGCATGGGAGTCTCGACGGTTGGTGAAGAAGGAAGCGTCCGAGTAGTCCTCGCCCTCGCCGATCACCCGCATGGATTGGAAGTCTTCGTAGTAGCCTGACAGCCAAGCCGTGAATCTGCGATTGATGTCATTCATGTCAAGACCCCGCGATAACTTCCACTTGCTCTTTCACGTCTTGAGTGATCTGCGCCACCATTTCATCAACGGTAAGTCCGAAGAAGTTGTTATTGATATTGACCTCGGTTCGATAGTATAGCTCGCCAACGCCTTGATTGACCAATTGCTCGAACAGCGTTTGATTCATCCGACTTGGTGAAAACCCGAAGAACAATTCTTCACGTGCGCTCATGAAATCCTTGACCGACTTCTCGGCCTTGTCCATAGACTCTGATGTGGTTCGCCCGAAGTCCATCATCAAATCGGCAGCTCCACCAGGCTTGTCGAGTTCAAAAGCGAAGTCCGATGCGGCTGTTTGAATGTTTTCAAACCCACCTACCGTATCGGTGGTGATGTCTTGCATGTCTTCCGAGTGATTTTTCAACAACTTCTTGGCAGCAAAAAGAGCAGCTCCGATAGCTACAAGACCCACACCAAGGGTCGTGACCGACCTGAAAGCGACTGTTGATGCGGTGGCTCTGTCAGTTGCCATTGAGAAGCTTCGCAGACTGAAAATAGCGGGAAGCATTGAAGCGGTCATGAGGATCATGCTTGCTTGCATATCGTCCTCGCTATCGCCAAACATCATCAAAGCCATAGAAGCAAGACTGGTCGCTGCCGACATCCTCTGCATTGAGAATGTAGCACCGAGGACTCCTTTTTGTAGGGTAACGAAAGACATCATGGTGAACTTGTTTGATTCTTGCTTCGCTTTGTCAGCACTAATACTGTTTATTGTAGTCATCATCTGTTTATGTTGAGCTTTGTCTAAATGACCCGTAGCCAAAAGCAAGTTGAGTGTTTCTTTGAATGCTTTACGCTTTTCGTTAATGTTGCGTATTCGAGCGTTTGTCTCTTGGTTGAGGATTCCGATATGACGTGAATCTGCGTCACTTAATTGTCGTTGGACATTCACTACGTTTGTCAAAGCCGTGAACTCTTCTTGCAGGTCATTTACTTTGATATTGGAAGCTATCATAGCCTCTTTCGCTGTCGTTTTTCCAATCATAGCGTCTTCGCCTTTGAGAAGGATTGTCGCTCGAATGGACTCTTGCTCTTGAATAGCGGCAGTCAAAGCAGCCTGAGCCTTGGTTTGAGCCACCCCTGCTTCGTGTTGAGTCATACTTGCCGCCATAGCCTTTGCTCTGGTTCGAGCGACTTCCGCTTGGACTTCTTGCGAGGTGGCTTGGGTGGCGGCGTTAGCGGCTGCAAGTTCAGCCGCCTTGATACGTTCAGCCTTTTTCATCAGCGTAACCTTGTGGTTTGCGAGGAAGGTTGCTTCTTTTTCCAAGCTCACAGTCATGGCGGTCATGAAACCGCTTCTACCGACAGTCGAAAGGCTGGTTTGTTGCAGATTAAGCAGGTTCCTCATGGCTCCCGCTTGTCCTGTGACACCGTGGGCTATCATGTTTTGAAGCTCCACGTTCTGCTTCATGATTGCTCGATAAACTCGAACGGAGATGATGAGAGATTGGATGTTAAGGAATGTTTCAAACACACCACCGGCGATATCGTACGCACCTTGAGCCATAATCAAGCCTCTGGCCGCACCCCCAACCATAGAGGCGGTGACTTGATCCAAACCTGCGGCAACACCTGTCAATTCGCTATTGACATCGAGAGCGTCACGGAAGAATGTCTTCAATCCGAAAGCCGCCATTTGAGCGTCAGTCATGGCTGGAAGAAGCGATTCACCAATTTGAGCCGCCAGCGTTTCTTGAGCAGCGGTCATTTGATTTGCGCCAAAAGTAGCTGATTGGGTGAATCGTTCTAATTCTTCAAGCGCACCGACTTCACGATTGACTGCTTGAGTAGTGAGTTCTGTGACTCGCTCTTGTTGAGTCATAATTTTCATAAAGCGTTCAGCGTGGTTTGAACCAGCAACGGAAGTCGCAAGTTGTTGTTGTTGAGTTGAGTCAAGTTGGTGGAAGCCATTATCGGATAACTGCTGCATGATACGAGTTAATCCTATCATGTCGCCGTTGATGTCGGTTGTAGCCACACCGAACTCATGTAGTGCAGCCGCAGCACCTCCTGTGTCGCTGGCGATACGAACCAGCATTTGTTTCAAACCACGGCCAGCTTTCGACGCTGATTCACCTTGCTCAACCAGAACGGCTGATAGTGCAGCTTGCTCTGCTATGCTCATGTTCGCTGCGGTTGCCGACGATGCAAATTGATCCATCACCTGTGAGATTTGTTGAACCGTAGCCACCGAGTTTGATTCGACGGTGTTTAGCTGATCCATCATATACATCGAGTTTCGTATAACAGTCGCTCGTTGAGTTTCAGCATCAGCAGCCTTGAATGCGGCCTCTCCTATTCCTTCGTATAAGAATCCCGTCTGTTGAGCAATTGAGATAAGACGTTTCTGGGCTTCTTCTGCTTCCATACCACCTATGATACCGAATGCCGTTCCCATTTGAGTTCCAGCTTCAATACCTGCACCAGAACCAAAGATACCACCCAATTGAGCCATCCTTGCGCCAGCATCCAGAGCTTCAGCTCCTGTGAAACCGAATGCAAGTCCTACGTCAATGATTGACTCTTCATACTGCTTTACGCCCTCGAAGTCAAAGAACTTTTCAAAATAGACTCTTGACTCACCGAGAGCCAAAGCAGGTTCTCGAACAGCCTCAATCGCCGCACCCACCGAATCAAAAATACCGTCGAGAGAGCCTTTGATACCGTCGAATGCGTCAAGGACGATGGCTTGAACCACCGTGGACATCTCTTCAGCGTCGGAGATGAGCTTTGCAGCTTGCATCTGCCCCACTACGTCGAAAAAGACACGTGAGCCACCCTGCCTAACCATCGTTCATCCCCCTCTCATTATTCAAAAGTGCCGTGAGTTGTTTTGATGTTTCGGCGGGTGTGAACAGTTGCCTTCGCTGATCTCTGCGAGCAACGGCGTTCTTAGCCCCACCTCGCTTCTTTTTCTTGCCCTTTGATGCTTGAGCTGATTCGTTGAGTTGGTCGGCTATCTCGTTGGCTACGAGCAAGTCCAGCTCCAGTTTCCAATATCCGCCTTTGGTGTTGTATCGGTCGAACAAATCGCTGGGAAGAATCCCCTTGAAGGTTGAACACAGGATCGGGGATGCCCTGTATATCAGCCCAAAGGGACTGCACCCTCATTATCGTCACCTCGAATAACATTGACAATACGAACCATTTCGTCCGAGGTGAGGGTGTTCGGGTCAAGTTCTTCATCGAGAAGGCAAGTAGGAAGCCAGGCTTCGACCTGAGCCTCAAAGCCACAGCCTTCTTGCTCGCACATTTCCATGAACTCATCCATTTGATCTTCAGTCCATTTGCTTAAGTCCGAACCGAAGTGTCGGCACTTTCGCATAACTCGACCTTGCTTGGCCTCGATTTTCAGTTTGTCCATACCGGAGGCTTGGCGAACCCAAACCTTACGGCCATCATTTAGCTCTATTTCCTTTTTCAAGACGGGCATTTTTCTTCACTTCTCTTAACTTAACTTAACTTCAGGGTATCTCGTACCCCAGCACTATTGTGATCTCTTGGTCGTTCTTTGAACGAGTTGCCGTAAATGAATGAAGCTGGGTGTTCGCATCAAGACTTTGGAGGAACGTTTGAAGCTCCGCCTCGACAGCAGTAGGGCTTCCTTCGATGACCTTAGCCCTTGCCTTGGCGGGTACGGTTATTGTTCCGAAGGGCATTGTTATTCACCTCAAGCTGCCTTTGTCATAACAGTATCAGCGTTGATGCCATCCATACCGATAACTGCCTTAGCCATGTTGCCTTCTGTTTCATCAAACAAAGCAACGAAAGAAACGCTAAGGGTGCTGGTGTCTCGACCAGAAACGTTGAGTTCTGGTGCTTCATAGACAACCTTTGGCAACATAATTTCAAAGTAATTTGCGCTTGCGTCTTCAAGACGAATCATAATTGCTGGTGCAGCGTTTGTGCCGTTGTGAAGAAGGAATCCTCGTAGTTCATCGTAGGTTGGTGAGTTATCAACGGCAGTAGCACCGCTTGTATTGAACTCAATTGATCCTGTGATTTCACGAAGTTGAGGCGGAGGTGCGACTGCGTAGGTTGCGTTTCCAAGTGAGTTTGCATTGTCTGTATCACGGTTAAGGCTAATGTCAAGTGAGATTGACTTAACCAAGGCGGAGAAGTTGCTCGATGAGGCAGCAGCCTCAAAGCGCACGAATGCCTTAGCGAAGTGTAGTGCATCAACGGTGCTAAATGCTGGTGGGTCAGTTCCTACACCAGAACCAGGTGTTGATAGTGGTGCGACTGCTAATTCTCCACACCCAACGAAAGAGTAGGTCATCATAACGTATTCATTGATGTTAGCAGCCAATGAAAGCGAATCAAGAACCATACCGCAGTAGGTGTGTTCCTTGTCTTCACGACCAACACGAATACAGAATGAAGCGAATAGTGAATCATCGGTTGCTTCTGTTAAGGTGTGAGTCTTTGGGCTTGCCCCACTTGCGAAAGTATCAACACCGAATGCAGAGAACAAACAGAATGAGTTGAAGTCGTCAAGCTGCAAGGGGCAGTTCACATCTCCTTCGGAGTATTTCAAACCAGCTACGCTCTTTGAAGCACCGTAGCGGCTGATGTCTTGACGGGTCAACAGGTCGAAGTTTTGGGAGAATGACTCATCATCAACCTCTCCTAAGAACAGTTTGGCGGTGGCTGCTGTTGGCTCTGTACCGTATGCGGCTTCTTTTTGGAGGGTGACATAACGATTGGTAAGTGCGGTCATGGTGAAACCTCTCGGTAGTTATTGGATGAGCGTTGCGATATATCAATTAAGAGGTTGAAGCCCGTTTTGACAGATCGACGCGCCTCATGTAGCGCAAGTTGAGAACGTGGACGCAAACTTGGTCGTCTGGGTCAAGGCGAGCATCCAATCGAGCATCATGTCCAATCAGCGAATCGGTGCTTCCTTTGAGTCCGGTTTTTGAGTAAAGCTCGTCGAGACATTCGCCGATGATGTCCATACCCAGACGATACGAGTTGCGATAATCGCTTCCTTTGGTCACGATATAGACCTCGACTTGGAAGAAATACTCGGCTGATGTCCCAGCCAAGGAGTACATATCGGGGCTGTCCACACGGCGGATCAGGACATGAATCGCAGGGCTTTGACGAACAGCCATGTTCGAGGATATGTCGTAGCCGTAGCGAATGGCGTTTGGTTGGACGACGTTCTTCAAGTTGTAGCTCCGAGCTGACTTGAGGACATCAATGATACCGAATGCAGTTTGAATCAGCGTGACATTCGAGTAGTTGCTGGTGACCATCTCATCTGGATTGAATGCACCCATTGTTGTCAAATAGACCGCATACCAAGTTACCTCACCATCGGAGTTGCCCCATTGAGCAGTCTTTGATGCACCAGAAGCACCCGTCAAGCTTTTGTTAAGGATTGCTCCGTTATCATCCTCCATAATGTCAAAGAGATATGCTTTGACTTGACCCGATGATGATAGGGTCAAACGAATAACTGTGGGTATTGCATCAATGCCAGCCATAATCAAATCAAGACCTGTGAAAGTTTCAACCGTAGCACCCACGACTTTCAACCCCCCTGCCGTTCCGTCAGCCTGGAGTTGGACTTGATGTGTACCGTTGTCAAGCTCTGCAAGGACTGTGCCATCAGCAGGTAGATCACCGCTATCGGTGTAAGAGAATGAAACCCAGAGGGTGTATTCGTTTGTTGTTGGTGTGATTGAGTAGTAGCCGTAGCCTGTTGAGCTGTTTATTTTCCAATTCAAACCATCAGCCGCACCTGCTGATCCTGTGAACTGCTCATTATTCATTCCGACAGGAGCTGAAGGGTCATTCCCGTCCAAGCGAGAAGTCCAATAATCCGTTGTTTTCGATACCGTCATGGTTTAAACCCCTTTTTCGCCAAGTAGTCTCGAAGCAGCCCTTGAGTCATTTCCTCGAAGTTGTCCTCCATGTAGTCTTGAGCGACACCGATAAAGTCCACCTGTTGAAATCCAGGGTGTTGTCCTTCTCGCCAGTCGGAGGGCGGCGGCGAGAATTGAGGCGAGAGCTTGCCTGACGTTGGCCTTCGTGTGTAACCGAGAGCCTTTCGAGTCTTGAGGAACCAATAGACTGAAGCCTTGACGAGAAGCGGTGTGTTTTTTGAATAATTGAAGGGCGATACGCCAGCGGCGTGAGCCATAGCGACCTTGAACCCAGAGCGTGAACGGCCACCTTGCGACAAGTAGCCGGACGGGTACGGTGCAGAGAACAAACGCACGAAGAGGGGGTCGTCGCTGATTTTGAGACTGTCAGCGATACGAACATACGGGTTGCGATCTCCGTTTGGTGTGTTGCCTGTGGCTTGACCAGCCCTCGGCCCCTTTGTCCCTCGCTCGGAAATACGCTGGTCGAGAAGGAACTCTTCGGATTCAGCCTTGGCCTTTATCATCATTTCATTCATGAGCTTACGAATCTCGTCTTGCCCTTCGCTTTGAATGTCCTTCAAAGCACGTTGCAGCTCCGAGTCGTCCACGTGGACACGGAAGTTGATACCGCCTCTGCGCTCACCACGTGCGCCGTAGGACTTGGATGCCTTGTACGCCATCAGTCCACGCTCCCCAGCTTGGCGTAGCGAAACAAAAGGTCATTCGCACGTTCAATCAGCATGGGGGATCGTAGCGGGTCTTGAGAAGCTAAGGCCGCATCGTCTTGAAGGTAAATACCTGCGGCGTAGTCAGCGCATACCTCACGCATGATGTGGGCCAGTTCCCCCTCTTGAACGGTGACACCTGAAGCATGGTCAAACGAAACGCCGGTGACACCGGTAAGGTCGTTGCTCGATTTGCCCGTCCACTTGAAAGAGTCGCCGTCAATGTTGCCGTTCCCAGCAGTTGAAAAGGATGATCCGCTGGTCAGGGTGACAGTCGTTGTACCTGCGCTGATTGCACCGTTGAGGGTTGTCTCAGCGATTGCTTCGGAAGGTGCATCTCTGCCATAATCTCGATAGATTGAGTCAATGTAAATCGAGGCTCTGCGGATTGCAGACTCAAGCCTGGTGTTGGCTCGAAGGCGTTGAGCCGAGTCCAAACCCAGCCTCAACGACACGTCAGCAGTTCCGCAGTAGTGGGACATGAGGATCATTCCTTGGTTGCTTCAATGGCTTCTTCGACTTGCTCTTTCACTTCTTCTGCCTTGTCGGTAGCTTCTTCCACAGCATCAAGCACTTCATCGAGCGTGATACCGCCTTCTTTGAGTACGAGCCACTTCTTGTAGCCCCAGACAGCAAGACCACCAAGAGCTGCAAGAGCAGCGAGCCAAAGTTCCACATTTTCGATTGTTAGGTTCATTTTTTGTTTCCCCCTTGATAGGACACTTCCCGCACGACACTAAAAGGTATCACCTTAAAACACCGTTCTTCGCCCTTCTGGTACAGTTTGTAGCCATGCGGAGTCTCTTCAATCTCGATATGATTCAAACAACGCTCTGGTGGCGCATACACAATTTTTCCTACTTTACGAGTCATTCTTTTCACCTCATGGGATTTGTGGGGGTGCGCCAGGTATCGTGATGACATAGGCGGCGAGTCTGTCAATTGCTTGTTGAATGGTGGCCGGTGGGGGAGCAACCCAAGCAGCAGCAGAGGCAATCGCATTAAACGCATCAGTCTCCGCTTGACCCGCAGCGAGGTACGCTTGGTCAGTAAGGTTGCTTGCCGCTGAAATGTCGCCATTTGAGTCTGCGACAAGAACGGCTGATGTAGCGTTAGTTTGACGGATTGTTCCATTGACGTGTAGCTTTGCTGACGGATTGGTGTTGCCTAAACCGATACCAACATTCCCTGTGTTCGTGATTCTTAAGTCGGTATCACCCGCAGGAACGTTTGTGTTGATTGGTGTGCCGTATGCAATATCAAAATGATCTGAATCTCTTTGGCTTATCTGCCATCGTTGGGACGACCACGCCGCACCGTCAAGTGGTGAAGTGTTATCGTTGTCAACGTGGAGGCCACCATACCTTGTGATACCTACATTTCCCTCGGCAGTTTGAAATCGAGCTGCATACGCCGCATCAGTAAGCGTGACAGTCGTTTTTACATGGAGTCTGTTTTCTGGTGAATCTGTGCCGATACCGACTCTCGAAACATCACCGTCAATACGCATAACTTCTGTGCTTGCGCCACCGTCATTGATTTTGAAAATAATGTCTTTATCCTGTGTGACATTCTCGATAATTGCATTATCCGAAGAGGTTGTCATTTTGAGATCAGTCTGCACCGTGACTGCACCCGTGAGGTCAAGCGTTGATTCTCCTTCAACAGCAGCGATAGCATTTGCATCTGTATATGCAGTAGCACTTGCAGCGATACCGTCGAGCTTGGTCTTATCGCCGTTCACAAATGGCCCCTCGGATGGGGGTTGTTGTGCGCTGTCAGCTTTTGCACCTTGAGCCGCAGTAGCGTAGTCTGCTGAATCGAATGCTTTGACTTGAGCAAGGTTTGTCACCTCGGAGTCCATAAGCGCACCAGCGGCGGTGACATTAGCGGTATCGGTGACATCAGCGGCAGTCTCTATGCCGTTGAGCTTCGTCTTGTCAGCAGACGACATAGAACCTGCTGCGCTGGTCGTGGCTGCGGATATGCCGATAGTGCCTGAACCTGTGATTGTTCCACCCGTAATAGGAGCTGAAGTGGCTACGCTGGTGACGGTTCCTGATCCACCACCACCACCACTTGAAGCAGCCCACGTGGGTACGCCAGCAACCAAGGTTAGGACGTGTCCGTTTGTCCCTGGAGGAACAACGACAAGATCGCTCATAGCCGACGATGCGTTGCCTATCAGCAAGGCGTTAGGTTCGACCTCGCTCAATCCTGTTCCGCCTGAACCTACACCGGAAACATAGGTTGCTCTTGGTGAAATGTAGGTATGTCCGTCGCTCGACTGGAATGACCAAACGCCCCTGATGATAGGTTGCGATTGAGAGTTGATTTGAACAGGCTTGCCGCTGTCAGTTTGGCAGGTAAGCCTCGCACCAGCCTTGACTTCGAGCGAGTAGCAGTTCAAGGACAAGCCGTTGCGGATCGTTGCTTGTTCTCCGTTTGAAGCTGCAAATACGACTACCCCGTAATGTTTGACGGTGAAGCCGTTTGCTGATGTCCCGTAGGTTTGTGATCCTGTGACGGGTATCTCTGTCCCTCGAAAGAACGCTGTCGCCATGTTGAAGTCCAAGGAATCATGCCCATAACTGATACTGGTCGTGTCGAACTTGATTTTTACTTGCGTATCGAGCGCACCATTGGGAGCTGAAGCACGAACAAATCCAGCACCAGCAGTCACTACAAAAGCCCCTTTGATGTGGATAGTGCCATCGTCTGCGTTATCGTGTGTGCTGGCCGTAGGGACGCTGTAAGCGAGCGTCATGGTTTGGGTGTCAATGGTGAGTTTGTTGTAAGGGCCGTTGTCGAGGTGAACGTCGTTGCTTGCAGGTTGCATTTTGTAAAGCAAGGTTGAACCTGAACCATGCTTTGCTTTTTGTCCGTTGAGAACGTATCGCTTCCGGCTCGATGTGTCGCTCAATGCTGATAGGTTAGCTCCAGAGAAGGTGAGCGTCTTTGACCCGCCAGCATCGGTTATCTCGCCGTTGAGAATCAATCCCTTGAGGGCTACGTTTGTTGCGATTGTGATAACGCCTGTGTAAAGCTCGGCGGTGACAAGAGACTGTTGGATGGACTGAACGGCAGCTATGTCCCAATTGCAGTTTGCTGTCGAAACATGGGTGAAGAAAAAATCGTCGGAAGCGTCAGGGCTTGAACCAGGCCACGAACCAAGAGGCGCGCCGCCTGGTGTTGAAGACCATTGAGCAAAGGCCGATGCGCTGGCCCCAGGCGTTGTAGAAATCCAATAATAGCTCGCCACTTGGATCACTCTTGCCTTGTTGCTGAAGAATCAACGACAAAGGCAGCTGCGGGTGGTTCAGCAATCATGGCTTTGAGGTCAGCAGCTCGAAGCTGGAATTGTTCAAGTTGTCGGCGAAACCTGTCGTCTGTTCCTTCTCTGGTTCCTGGCATCGTGTGGTGAGGCAAGGTGTTGACAAGAACAGCCAGCACGTCAGCGCAGACTGCGGCTTTGATGAACTCTTCCTTTTGTGAGGTGGTCACTTGATGATCTGTTCCGATGTTGTAGGAATTGGTTCGGGCCACTTTGTCAGCCTCGATTGTTCTCATGTTGATGTATTCGGTGATTGTCCCTTCGACCAAGTTAGGCGGTCGGTTAAGCAAATCTCGAATCTGGGAAGTTGTTACAGTCATTCCTCTTCATCCTCCGGTCTTGGTTCAAGTATTGCTACGCCGTCCCAGGGCATAGGTGTCCTTGCTACAACCATAACCCGTTTCGATTTAACAATACTTTCAGCGAATCGAGAGTTAGGAACGTAGGTGAGAACGCCTTGCTCAAGCAGGTTCGCTGGGTTGTTTGGATCAGGATGGGGTTTGAAACGTCGGAAAATCCAACCTTTGCCTCCAAGCCAGCTCAAGCGAGCTGTAAGGTTTTCAATTGTAGGTTTGTTTGGGACAGGAACACCCTTTTCACGGAGTTCCTTTACCAATGCTGCTTTACTCGCTTTCCTCGTCATCGTCTTCGCCCTCTTCACTATCACTTAACTTGGCGATTAAATCAGCTTTCTTGCCTTTTGCATCGAGGCCACGCTCTTTGCACAAAGCACGAAGCTCATTGAATGAAAGGCTATCGAGGTCAATGACTTCATCAACGACTTCCAGAGCCGGTGCTTCCTCGACAGGAGCGATAGCCAGTCGGCCTCGCTTGTCTTTGTTAAGCAAATCAGCCCTGCGTACCATTCTGGGACACCCCAGAATCAAGAGATAACGCCGGTGATCTTGGCGATACGGTTTGAAGCACCAGACGATGCGCCGTCTTGGTGCTGGTGAATCACAGTTCCCATGAATCCGGTGAGCAGGTAGGAAAAGCCGACACCCTCGATACGGGTGATTTCAGTTTCCATGTAGCCTGGGCCGTTGTATTGGAAGAACTCAGCGGTCTGTGCGCCAGGGATGAGCATAAGTCCGTCGTTTCCGATAGCACCGCCTGACCCAGCATCTCGCGTATACATGATGGTGAGGTTGGCGATTCGGCCCAAGTGCGTTTCGAGGGATTCGATGACGTTTCCAAACAAGCTGGTGTTCAACAGGGTGCTGCGGCAGGTCGTGGGGAGGATGAGAGCCAAGGCTTCATCGCCAGAGGTTCGAGCGTTCTCGAAAATCTTGTCCATCGTCAAGAGGACATCTCGTTCTGCGTCGTTGCTTGCACCAGTCCAGACACCGGAGGTCACCGCTTGGGTTTGACCTGCGCCGCCGTGGAGCTTGGTGAGAATGTGGTTGTCAATCGTTGAAGCACGTGCGGTCACGATTGCGAGTTGCTGTCGGTCGAGAGTCTCGAATCGCTCACCTCGAAGGCGAACCGAATCGAGGAACACGGTTCGACCCTGACCCTTCTCAAGAACGACCGTGTAGTTGGAGGTTCCAATCTTGGTGGGATCGACGACTGCGTTATCATCGAGAGGGAAGGTGAAGCTTCCCTGTGCGCCGGTGTACCACTTGTAGGTCATCCAAGGAACGGTGCGAAGGCCAACGACCTTTGTACCGACTGCAATCGTTGTGGATTGCAGCTGAATGAAATCACGCAGGGTTTGTTGGAGAACAGCGTCTTGCTTGACGAATGGGCCGTCTGCTGGCGACACCAAAGCGTCTGCCTTTACGTTCTGTCCGAGGATTTGTCCGAGGTTCATTGTAGCCATATTTTTCATCTCCTAATCAGTTGGTTTGTTTGGTGTTCACAGGGTAGAGAGTTGCTGCAACCGTGGTCGTCTGCACTCCCATGTAGTGTCCGAGGACTTTGTTCGAGCCAGCCGTTTTGGTGGCTTCTCCGTTTGCTGCGACATAGAGAAGTTGCCCGCATTGAATCGCTTCACCAGCGTTGATGCGAACAAACATTGGGCCACCGACAGGGGCAGCGGTGATGGTTGCACCGGCGGTGACCAAAGCTTGGTCTGCATCTCGACTTGACTCGTCGAGAGCGACAAAGAAACAAGTGTCAGTAGCGGCGGTCAAATCCACCGTTCCTGATCCTGTGGTTGCGTCGTAGTTGAGTAGGTGTCCGACTTTTGGAAGAACGCCGTCTTTCACAGTCAGGGTGCGAACGTTGCTGGGGTAGGTTGCCATTTCAAATCATCTCCTTTGCTTCTTTGTAGGTTGGTGCTTTCAAATCCTTGTCAATCGAAGAAAGGTTGCCGTTCCAAGCAGATGCCCAGGCGTTCCATGCCTTCTCATAGACAGATTCGGAAGATTCGACCATTTCGCCGTTCAAGTAATTGGCGACGATGGACTCTTGGGGTGCTTCGCTGGCCTCGACGACAGCTTCTTGAGCTGCTGGGGTGGCTGGGGAAAGCTCCTTTGGTGCAGGTCGGGATGCTTCCCAGCTTGCGATAACACGCTCAAGCATTTCACTTGAGAACTCATCAACACCGGCAAGTCCCATCTCACTTGCCTTGGTGACAAGCTCAAGTCGAGAAGTCTCAGCAGCTTCGGCTTCGGCTTTCTCAAATGCGGCAATCTTGGCTTCGGCCAAGACAAGGGCTTCTTTCAGGGCCAACGACTCATCTTCGCTGGCGGAGATTGTGATTTCTTCTTCGGACATTTGTTGTGCCTCCATTGTTGGTTGAATTGTGCTATCCCCGTTCCGATATATCAATGGTGAGGTTTCTGCCGATGCCTCGATTTCCTTTGTGATCCTTTCAGCAGATTCGATTTTAGCGTCTGCGTACGCGGGTTTGTGGACAATAGCGAGATGGTCAAAGTCAAAGTCGGATTCAAACGTCATTTTCATGCGACCCTTCTCATCCTCTTCAGTTGCGATAGGAACACCTGTGCCTCCGATTGAAACACCGTAGCCAGCTCGAAGCCATAGTCCAGACTCAAGGGCAGCAAACAATTCTTCTCGATAAACCTCACCGGTGAATCGAACCTTGTAGCCTTCTTCCTCTTCTTCGTATTTTGCTTCCGTAACGATTCCGACTACGGCTTCATCAATACCGCCTGTCATGTTACGGGTAAAACGACCACCCTTAGTGTGTGGGTGGTTGAGAGTAATGTCAGCTCCAATCATCTTATCCTTAAGCTCTTTTGCCCCTGCTTCTGTGATCTGCCAATTGTTTTTGTTGTAGCCGGAGGTAAAAGCCACACCGGACATACGGACAACAGACATACCAGAAGATGCCTCGACAATAACGCTCACATCATCCAGCGCAAGTTCACAGGTGACAGCAACTCGAACACATTTGCCGTCTTTCATTTCTTCACCAGAAGGGCAAGAGTCATCGTAAGCAGCGGTTTTTTCGTCATCTTCTTCATCGTAGGACATTCCTTCAATGTCTTCTTCTTTGATGTAAGCTTCTTTTTCTTGAGTCTTATCTTCGTATTCTTTCATGCTCGAACAAGGCATGAACAGGGTTTCGCCATCGTGTCGGTGAGTATGAACTGTGTCGCAACCAAGCTCCTTTGCTCGCTTCATAGCTTCGCCTGGGTTGTCATAAACGTCTTTTGTTGCAGCTTCAACGGTTCCGCCACATTTGCCGCCACATCCACAATCAGTCATAGTAAATCCACCCCTCCCACGATTCTTCAATGTTTTCGCTTTCGCTTCCTTGAACTCTTGAGCCGCCACGCCATTGATAGCAAGACCAATATCGAGCCTTCCATTTAGGGCCAGGTGATGCACAGTTATGGCGTGAACGGAAGTTCTTGCGAGCCTGTGGGTCATCACGACGAATCTCCATGTTAGGATCGCCAAAGCGCACGATAACTACGTTGCCTTTCTCATTCTTGGTATAGACACCGAACTTCTTTGAGTTCCCTTTAGGCATACGGAACGGCTTGTTGAGCGTGACCTTTCGACCCTGATATTCAGCCGCCTCGAATGCAAACTCAAACTCGAATGGTTCGTTCTCGGATGCCTTCTTTGCTCTTGGGTGTCCTCTGGGGAGTAGGTCATTGTCTTGCTTGTAGTTGGGGTTAGAGGGTCTTCCGTTGCGAAGGAGGTAAAGGAATGCTTTGACACGTGCAATACCCCACCCACTACGGCTCATGTTGGGTGCGTGAGAGCGTGAGAACGCACCAGTTCCTCGACGGAACACGGACATAAGGCGACCCATTGTTGCTTTGCTACCTTTTCCTTTGGCGTTGTGCTTTCGCATAAGTTCGCTGATTCTTGCCCTTGTTCCTTTGCTTGTTTTGATGTTCTTATTGGGTTTCTTGGCTGACCCTGGCTTGTTTTTCTTAGAACCTTTTCGACGCTCGCTTGGTTTAGCGGGAGTCTTTCGTGGGTCATTCTTGCCTGGTCGCCCGTATTGCAGAGCTTCAACAGTTTCAAAATCAAGAACCAATGTTCCGTACTCTGCAGCTTCGAGAATTGCGTCGAGCCTGGCGGTCGTTTCAACGGATTCATCAGCCCTTCCAGAATAGCCATCGTCCGTTGCGATCATACCCGACACTCCATCTCCAACCTCGGTGGGTCTATCACCTTTTGCTGGGTCGAGAGCGTATTGAGCTGATTTGTCAGCATAGGAGTTGCACACGGCATAGCGTTGGTCTGTCTTGGGGAATTGTGTTTTCATCTTGTCATCGTCCATACAGCGAACCATGAACGACTTGCGACTTTCGTTGGGTGTAGGTTCAGGCATGGTATCATCTCATGAAATAGAAACAGTCATTGTGGTGCTGTCGTCTTGCCCCCAACCATCACGGTCAACCCAGATAACGAGGAACACTTCGTATTCTCTTGCTACTTCGAGGTCAGCAAATGTGTGATTAGCGATAGCTGGTGATTGTCCGTTAAGGTTGAACGCTCTTGTGTCGTATGCAATAGTGGTGTTGTTGAATACAATGTAAATGTCAATCTCGACATAGCGTATTTCTTCGCAAGACCAATCGGCATCCCAGAATACGGTGATGTTTGCTAAAGATGAGTTGTTGGTGTTGTTGTAGTCTATGGAGTATGAGCTGTTGTAGAACGAAGCTGCACCTTCGCATGGTGGCTCTTGGTCTTCAATATCTAAAGCCCAAAAGTTCACATCTGCTTTCTGCACACCATCAAGACCTGCTCGAATCTTTGGAGTCCACGTGCCTGAAGGCATATCGTCAAAAGTGTGGCTTATGTCATGCTCACTATCACCAGCAAGTGAATAGTGTTCAACGTAGGCTGGTGGTTCACCTTGTTGAAACAGTTCGATTGATACGTCAATGTCGAAGTCGTCGCAGTCAATAGGTACGACCTTAAATCCAACAATCATGGTGTCGGAGCTTGCATCGTTGTTGAGATGTCCCCTGTAATGGTTATGGATTTCAACGGCGCAGTCATCTGGACTTGGTTCGGGCGGATATTCGCATGATCCATCGTCTTCCTCTGCCTCATCATCATAATTGTCTGCTTCGGGGTCAGTACATCCCTCGACTGGCTCTGGTGGATAGTAGCACGACCCATCATCCTCTTCGGCTTCGGGGTCGTAGTTCTCTGCCTCGCTGTCCATGCAACCATAGACGGGCTGAGGTTCTGGTTCGCATGAACCATCATCCATTGTAGCATACTCATCATAATTGGGTGCGGCATCGTTGGTGCATCCATAAACATGATACTCGCATGAACCGTCGTCCATGTTGGCGTATTCGTCGTAGTTCATGGCATCCCAATCAGTACAACCCCAATACTCGACATACGGTTCTTCCCATTCTTCGTATTCTTCACCGTCGAACACGTTGATAATGCCCAGGGCTTCAAGTGAGCCACCGCTCACAAGAAGGAACACAGGTGCAATAATCAAAGCTATTTTCTTCAGCTCCACGACTTTACGATTGACGCTGGCTATCGCTCTGTCCACGATGTCTCCTTCGAGCGTCGTATCAACACTCACTTCGGTTTTGTTGTCTCCACCGTTAAGAACCGAGTTCTCGGCCACTTCCTTGTTAATGTCTTGAACCGCACTCATCAGTTCTGCCGCTTCTTTAAGCTGCGTGATAAGGTCTGCATCACTCGATTTGTTCGATTCGTTAAGGAGGCCATCATCAGCCAGATCAGCGATAACATCTTCAAAGTCCCTACCTGTTGCTTCTGCTAACACTTTTGCTCTTGCTACGAGTTCATCTTCTGCGTCAGCCATTGTAATCACTCTTCACCCATCTTGTGTATAGGGGTCAGTTTTGAAACCGACTCTTTGTGCTTCTCGACGATTTGAGTATGTTCTTGTGCAGATTTGCTCATTTCATGGGCGTGAGTAAGTTGTTGCTTTTCCATTTCAATGACGTGATCTTTGCGAATCTTGTCAAGTGTGCGCTCATTCTCAAGACCGACACCTATGTTGTCAATCTCAATCTGTTGCTCCGACTCCCACATACGAAGGATAGTGGCTAATGCTGGTGCAGCTACACCGCTGATGATGGCGATAAGTGCGATAAAGCCGTCAAGGTTGGTGAGAACTACATCTGGCTTCCATATACCCATAGCCACTACCGCACCAGAAGCAAGTAGCCACAGGTAAATTGTAGGTAGGACAGTTTTCGACACCATGCGGTCATTGAAGGAGTTCTCTTTCTTTTTCATCGTTCCACCTCAATACGGTTTTTTCCATTGTTTTGCTTCTTCGAGTTTGCATTTGAAACACATTTTGATTATTGACGTATGAAGCATCATGCACGTTTTCGGAGCGTTAGGGCAAGTGAAAGGATTGTCTCTTTCATCCTGTTCCATGCTCGTTTCAACCTCGCTATCATGGTTTCACGTCTTGGGTCACCTCGCCAGGCCGAGGCATCTCTGGGTTTGCACCGCCTTTCTTTGGTGGTTGCAGTTCATTTCCTTCGGCGAGAGGCTGTAAGTCGTTAAGCTCCCTTGCCTCATTGACGGTGATAACACCGGATTCAACACCGAGCTTGGCTCGTTGCATTTTGTGAAGTGGCGACTCCTGATCCACAGGCTCAAAGACGAGGGGCGGAAGGTCGCCCATTTTGTGAGGAATACCCATCAGTTCGAGGTGGTCGGAGAACAGGTGTTGGATTTTCTCGGCCACGATGGTTTGCAGACGCTCGATGGACATAACCGACCATAGGTTAGCATTGTAGGTGGCGGCAAAGGTTGAGCCTCGCTCTTGACCTGCTGCGACACGGGGAACGTTGAGAACGGCTGATATGTCAGCGTTGATGGAATCAAGGAAGTTTGTGTCGTCAGGGATGCTGTTCGACAGATCGACATGGTGCATCTCGACATAGTGAGGGAGAATCGGGATTTGGTCGGCACGAAGGTTCTCCATCAGCGAACCTACTTGCTGCATAATGTGCGTGAGTCTGTCCTTGGCTTCTTCGGGGTCTGGGATGCCCTCGATAGCCTCTTTGCCGATTTTGATGTATTGGCGGGTGAGAGCGTCTTGAAGGGCCAGGCGGTTGTTTATTGTGTTGTACTTGGCTCGGATGGCTTGCTTGAGCGAAGTAAAGCGGGATGCGCCCCATACGCCGTAGGTGTAGCGGCCCAGGTAGTCTTGATACCAGTTCGAGCGAGCATCGAGCTTGAAGTGAAGGATTTCGTCAGCAGGGAAGGTCTGCATGTCCACCATTTGCTCACGGAAGCGATAGAACTTGGCTTCCATAATCGGGTTGTCCTTGGTGGCGTAAATGCCCGAATAGCCGACTTCGAGAGGTTCTCTGTCGTCGGTGATGGTGATCTGCTTGATGGGGAGGGACTGAACCTTTGTGATACCGTCGCCAGCACGACCCACCAGCTTGTTGATGCTGTTTCCATAGACCATGAGGTCACGCATGGTTGCGATAAGTAGGTCGTCAAAGTCAAGACGTTCTTCTGTCAGCTCCTTGATGGCGTTTCGGATTTGATTATTCTTGGCTTTTCGGTAGTCAACAAAATAGTGGTTAGCGGTAAGGGACACGCTGCGAACAGCTCCGTTAAGTTCAGGGTCAAGCTCAACCATAGCATCGAAAATATCGAACTCATTATCGTAGTTCGAGTCGAGACGCAGCTTGTTGGTGTCTTCTATGATATTTGACAAACCAGCTATGGCAGCAAAGGAAGGGGGAGGGGAAACGGCAACATTTGGAGCTGAAGGTGGTAGGTGAGAACCTTTGTCCAGACGGGAGCCGAACACCGCTTGAACGATACGTCGCCGAATCCCCATGTTTGGTTTGATGCGGTGTCCGATTCTTCAAGGTGTCTATTGCATCAAGGCCATAAGACAGATGAGAACGACTCCGATAACGCCACCAGTCTGTGCGACTTTTCGCTTGACATAGCGTTCAATGGTGAAAATTGGGCTATCCTTTATGTCCTCAATCCCTCTGCGTATGTCATGCACGTCCGACTCGATGCTGGTCAGCCGTTCACCGTGGTTCTGGAGGATCAGGAGAACGGCATCATCGGCCATGTTGTGAGTTAGGGGCTGGCGATATTTCAAGGTGAAAGGTATGAGCGAGAATACGACAGGAACAATAGAGACTGAAAAAGAAGCGAGGAACCCCTGCTGGTGGTGCAGAAGCGAATTGATTTGGCAGAGCGACTTCACAAAAGAAGAATGGTGCATAGAAGGCGAAGGTATTGTTTCGATCCTCGTTTGTTCAGGGTGTGACGCAGAAGTGCGCTACATTGAACGGGAAGAAGAGGCCGAGCCTTGATAAATCGAATTAAGCGTAGTCCGACTATGAATTGCGAAGGCGGCTGGGAAAGCCACCGATGGGAAGTAGGTCGTCAAGATCGAAAGGTCGGAGACTTGATTTTGTTCTGCAACAAGTGTGGATGCGAACTTAAGGTAGCTGTTCCGGTCAAAGGCTTCCTGTGGGAAGTCGGAGAGGTCAATGAAACGGAGAATACGGTGTATCTGTATGACCGTGAGAACCTTGAACAAGAGCTGACGCTCGAAGTGTTGGAGGCTACGGCATGAGAGGCTTCGCTCTTGAGCGTTCCAGAGGTGATGTAGGCTACTTCTACGAATGGTTAGGTTATTCGAGGGGCGCACACATTGATGAATGGCTTGAGTTGTATGGCGACAGGAAGGGCGCACAGGTTCACAGGGTTTGCATTATCGCCCCACGGGATCACAGCAAGTCCACGACGCTACGTGTGAAGCTGCTTCATCATCTGCTGTTCGACAAGTGGCGTGATAAACCGTTCACCTGTTGGCTTTTTTCTGCCTCGAAAGACACAGCCAGCAACCGATTGAATGAAATTAGAGAGGATTTGACTCGACACCCCGAATTACGGCAATTCATTGACGATAAACGGGGAGGCAAGTTTGAATTGAGAATGACAAATGGCTCATGGATTAAGGCTACGGGCATGGGTGCAGCTATGCGTGGTGAGCATCCAGCTTGTATTGCTCTCGACGACGTGCTTACGGACATGGGCGACACACCGATGGACTCCGTGAGGGACTGGCTGAAGAAGGTGGTCACACCGATGCTAAGTCCAGGGACGAATCTCTATTGCGTCGGTACGCCGATGTCAGCGGTTGATCTGTATCACACGGAAATGCTGTCGAATGAAGCTTGGAAAAGCGGAACATGGTCAGCGATTCCGAATTGGGATGAATGGCGTTCGAGCGCAGGGGCGATTAAACCGGCGGTGCTGTGGCCTGAACAGCGGAGCTTGGAGTTTATCATGGAACAAAAGGGGGCTATGGGCGATTTGGCCTTTGCTCAAGAATACCTGTGCAAAGTGATGGACGATGATTCAGCTGCATACCCCAGAGCGCATACGAGAAAAAACCTCGATATGAACGTGGGTGTGAGCTTCGCCAAGGATCATGGCGGTCGGTATGTCATTGGTTTCGATCCGGCGCATGGGTTAGGACAGGATTACTCGGTGGCTGTGGTGGTTCGACAGGATGAGCAGGGCTATTTGCACGTTGTCAATGTGTGGAGAAGGAATGATTTTCCGCCAACTAAGCAAGCAGAAAAATTGGTTGAATGGTGCAAGATTTACGGGAATGCTACGCTTTCTGCGGAAAGTTCGGGTTTTCAGCAGCTTTACGAAAGTCTGATTTCGCAGATGGGAGCTGTGGTTGATTACAGGCCGAGCAAGGTCAGCAACAAGTCATTGAAGCAAGCTTTGTTGAACCGGCTTAGGGTTTGGTTCGAGCAGGGCAAAGTGGTGTTCCCGTATGGAAACCATGAGACACGTCGGATCATAGATGTCATGCTCGATGAGTTGGAGTGCCATGTCTGGAAAGGCGGGGACATTGTGGACTTGGGGAAGCACAACGACACTACGATGGCCTTAGCCCATGCTATTGACTGCTTCTCGCACAAGGACGGCGGAGCTGCACCTGTGGCTGTCGGCAAGGCTGATGGCTCTGGGTGGTCGAAAGCTGGCAACAAGAAGCAAAACGGAAGGCCGAAGCCTGGTAAGTTCGTGGGGCTTTGGTGATGAAGAAGCCGGTGCAAGACTACATCGTGGACGTTCTCGAAGAGAAAGGAGCTATGGAGGCAAGTCGCCTGAAGGACTGTTTGTTCGAGAGGATCGGAGGGAGAACGCCGAGCATAAGAGGTTTGGTGTGGATGCTCAAGAAGGACGAGAGATTTTGGTCGAGGGATGCGCCAGCCGGTGAAACGCAGATAAAAACGTGGGGCATAAAAAAATCCCAGAAAAAAAATTATTGAGCATTTTTCGGAGAGGTGAGCGATAAGCTGCTGCGTTCTTTTGCTGGTTTTTGGCGGATCCAGGTCACATGGTCAAAGCTGGTATATAAGCATTATGCCTACCTGCATCATCGCTGTTTAGCACTATGCTTATATACTATGACTTGGCGGGCTGCCGAGCTCGGAGCTTTTTGACTACAAAAACCGACCGTTTCCACCCTCGATTTGCCACGGTGACGGCGCGTGATCTTGTCACAAATCTTGGCAGACCTTCCAGAATTAGGGCCGATTTTGACGGCCTCAAAACAACGTTTCCAACGGGTTGAAGGTGGGCCTGGTCACCCTCGATTTTCGACCGCTGAAGCGACCCAGAACGCGCCCGTTTTGGTGGGGTGGTGGGTGGTGCTGGCGGGGCGTTCCTTCGGCCATGCAGCCCCACAGGACGGCGGGAACCTGCGCCCCACGAAACGGCCAACGGTGAAGGGAAATCAACGCACCCTTTATGTGGGGGGTAGTGCTACCATTGACAATGTCCCACGACATACCCGACCAAAACCAGCATGCCACGGGCGAGGCTATCGCCCACCTCATCAACCACACCCCAGCCCTGCCTCTCCTTGAGGCCGTGGCCGTGTACTTGAAGGAGAACGCCACCGATGGTGACCTCTGCTTCTTTGCGTCCTGTGTGGTGCAGTCGCTCAAGGCTCAACACCCCGTCCACCAGCGCGCCGCCACCATCAACGACGCCGAGCGCATCCATGCCGCCCTCGTCGCCAACGCCAACGGCGAACCCCTGCCCTGTTGCGACCGCCACGCCCTCAACCCCGACAGCCCCGACGAATGCGCCGCCTACACCGGAACCACCGACACGGGCGACGGATGCGAGGACACCGAAGCCCCCACCGTTCACGCTGACGGGTTCGGCGTTCCTGTCCGAACCTGCTCCGTCTGCGGCGACGACTCCGCCGACCAAACCGGCGAATGCGCCGACTGGTGC
>Ga0098045_1000035_pt1 | contig 69818 bp, 94 predicted proteins | sample 11_taG_FD_77071 | JGI IMG/M metagenome (GOLD analysis project Ga0098045, IMG submission 77071) | Marine viral communities from the Subarctic Pacific Ocean - 11_ETSP_OMZ_AT15265 metaG | ecosystem: Environmental > Aquatic > Marine > Oceanic | place: Pacific Ocean | collected 2015-01-16 | reverse complement strand
TAGAATTTACTTGACTGTTACGATTAAAATTTGTTGTAAAGTTTTGTTGACTGTTACGATTGAATGCCGCCGTAGAATTTACTTGACTGTTACGATTGAATGTCGCCGTAGAATTTACTTGACTGTTACGATTGAATGTCGCCGTAGAATTTACTTGACTGTTACGATTAAAATTTGTTGTAAAGTTTGATAACGAATTTCTAGTATAATTCTTAGCAAAATTACCAGTATACGTTGCAGTTGAAACTGCCGAAAAGTTTGCGGTCGAGTTTACTGTATAGTTTGTTTCAAAGTTTGCAGTAGAATTAACATTAGAGTTGATTACTCGGTTTCGCGTAAAATTGGTTGTGAAATTACCAGTATAGTTACCCGTATACAATATTGCAGAATCTGCTGTTGAGGTTGCTGTAGAATTGGCTTGGAAATTACGAGCAAAGTTGCCTGTGTAGTTACCAGTAAAGAGTGTCGTAGAGTTTGATAGTGAATTAGCTGTTGATGCAGTTGTAAAGTTCGCTGTTGAATTTGCTGTTGAATTCGCAGAGAATGTATTAGTCGAAGTGACGTTTGAGTTTGAAGTAAAATTAGTTTCAAACGCACTTGTAAATATGCTCGTAAAGTCAGCGGTTGAAACAGCGGTGAATGCACTTGTAAAGTTTTGTGTTGAGGCTGCTGTAGAGTTTGCAAAACCTGCAAAGTTGCCTATGAAGTTTCCTTGAAAGTTACCAAGATAATCTCTTAAAAAGTTACCCGTAAACTCACCTGCAAATGTTCCTATAAATTCACGAGCAAACTCACCTGTGAAATCTCTTAGAAACTCACCTGTATATTCACTAACATAATTACCGATATAGTCGCCTGTAAAGTTACCTGCAAAATCTCGGGTAAATGCCCCAGAGTAATTTCCTGTATATTCTTGTTGAAAGTTACCTATAAAATTACCAGTAAACGTTCTTGAGAAATTACCAGTAAAGTCACCGATATAGTTACCAGTGTATGCTTCTTCGGCATCTCTTGTATAATCTTGTTCAGCCACAGTATTTCTTGTGTCTGTCGCTGTTCCTCTTGCGCTCCAAGTTCCTGAAGCAACAGGTGCGCCTTGTGCTGATGTGCGAAGTTGATATGTTCCAACTCCATCATCTCCATTCATGATACGAGTTTTTGTTTCTTGACCAAACGTATATTTAATTTCAGCATCGGTCATCTCTTGAAGACCTTGATATGTTCCTGTGCGACCACTATCTCTTTTAACAGAAATCGGACTTACTGTCGTAGGAGCAGTCATTGTCTGTCTTTGATAAATGTTATATGCTACCGAAGAACCATCTGTTCTCGTATCACTGAATACACTAGCAAGATGTGTATCATAATCGCCACTCGGAGCAGATGAACCCAGACGATATGTGCCTGGATATTCAGATGTCATGATACGAGAAACAAGTCTATCTGTGAGAGTGTTTACTTCAGTCTGTGTGAGTTCGTGAATCTCATAATCACCTGCATTATCAATAAACTCAACAGGTAGTCGATAATCTGAACCACTTGTGCCAGCGACAGCATCTTTTTGATAAAGAGTTGTTGTAGTTGTCGTAGTAGTGAGAGTTCCGTGAGAACCTACGCTTTGGTCAAAGACGGTATCAGTAAATGAACCAATTGCTGTCGCTCCACTAGCAGACGTGGTAAGCGCAGCCGCACTTGTCGTTCCCATTGCCGCAAGTTGTAATCCTGCTTGATAAGCAAGATAGTTCTCTTCGGTGGTTGACATCTCCTTGAGGTCGCCACCACTACCTGCTAATTTCAGAACTGTTGAACCCATATCACGCTACTCTTACATATAATGTGTATGTATTTATAGTCTGACTAGGTTCTGTTAATTCGAGCGCACTGAAGTCGCCGGTGAAGTCTCCAATGAAGTTTCCTGCAAAAGTTCCTTCGTAATTTTCAAGAATTGCGGTGTCTTCTTCGTTAATGAGTGAGAAAGTATTTGTAAAGTTATCTGTGAAAACATCTGTAAAGTCACTTATATAATCAGCATCACCAATAAATGTTCCTGTAAATGTTGTCTGATAAGCGGTAAGATAAGTTTCAAAGATATACTCTCTTTGAAAAGACGCACTATCCCTGTTGACAATAGACACAGTGGTATAAGTCTCTGTAAAGATTCGAGCATAAGTTGTTGTAAAGTTTGCTAAACTATTACGAAGATAGGCACCTAAGAAATTACCTGTATACGCTCCCACATAATTACCAACGGAATTGTTAGTAAAGATGGAGTCTGTAAAGTTACCAATAAAACTATAGGCGCCGGAGTAAGTTTGAGCTTGATTGATGGCGTTGAAACTCTGCTCGCCGACATAATTACCAACATAATCATTGGTAATGAAGTTACCTAAATAATCACCCGTAAAAGTCTCTGCCGAGAGGCGAGAAAAATCTGCACCCTCTTCGAGTCTTGTGTAATCTTGTTCAATCGAGTTTGTATCTTCTTCACCTGTCATAATAATAATGAATGCCATACTAACGGACGAGCCAGCATCTCTTCTTACTTGATTGTAAAAAGTAACAGTATTTCCTGCACCTGGCACAAATTCAACCTCTGCACTTGCATTGCCAAACAAGCCAGGATTTACATTAATATTTCCTGAAGCCGCACCTGAGATAGAATAGTAATATGTACCTGAGCCAGCGTCAGCATTATCTGCTTTAAAGTAAACACGAAATGTCTCATCACATCGCGGGTCGTCAGCGAATTCTATAGTGCAACCAACATATGCGCCGCCGCCACTTTCTCTTTCAGCACAGATAGAGAATAATACGGAGTGAGGAGTACCGCCATAAGTTCCGGTTGCTGGCCAAACCCAGCAACCGTTTCTGTCTTTATAAGTTGTTGTGCCAGTTGTTTGATAAAACTGGTCTCTGGCGGTTAATCCTTGGTCAGGAATCATGAGTGCTTCCCTGCTAGGCGATGTTACCTTTGTTTCGTTGGCTAACCATGAGAGACGTTGTTGACTGTGAGTTTCCGCAGTCAAAGTCATTAAAGGATTACCTTGCTGAGGAAGCGTATTTCCAGTCGGTTCGTTTTGTTGTTGCGCTAAAGCGTCTTCATTAATAAAGTTACCTGTGTAATTAGGCACAAAATTGCCTGTAAAGTCTCTTACAAAATCACCAGTATAATCTGTTCCTAAGAAGTTACCTGTATAGTCTCTTAAATAATTACCTATGAATGTTTGAGTAAATGTGCCAGTGTAACTTTCAATATAGTCACCAACATAGTTTCCTGCATAATTAGTTTCATAGACACCTGTATCAGAAATAAAATTACCACTAAAGTTACCAGTGAAGTCTCTTATAAAATCACCAGTATAATTTAATATTTCAATAAATGTTCCAATATAGTTACCAATAAATGTTCCTGTAAAGTTGGTAAATCTTGTTACCTGACAGTTACGAGTATAGTTTCTTTCTGTGGCTGTATTTGTTGTATCACTCGCAGTCCCTTTTGCTACCCAAGTTCCGGGATCCGTAGGAGCGCCTTGAATAGCAGTTCTTAACTGATAGGAACCGATAGATGAATTATTCGCCGAAATAAGATGTCTTGCTCTTGCGCCAAATGATTCTTTTATCTGAGTATCTGTTAGTGATTGTAGTCCTTCATATGTTCCTGTTCGACCACCACTTCTTTTAATATGAAAAGGGCGAATCGTGTCAGGTGCAGACATCGAAGTTCTTTTATAAAGATTGTAGATGTTCACATCAGAGTCATCGTTTGCTCGTGTGTCTCTAAACGCTTCTTCTACAAGAGTATAACCACCTGCAGGTGTTGATGTTGCAAGTTTCATTGTTCCTGGATAATCAGAAGTGAATGCACGACTAAGTAGACGATTTGTAAGACCGCTCATATCGTCAGAGTCATGTTCAATAAACTGTGTTTGACCATCATCTAAAATATATTTTATTGGACGACGATAATCCGCATTTGACTCATCTAAGATAGAATTCTTTTGATAAAGCGTTACAGTCTCTGTTGTAATATCTTGAGTGGTAAATCCATGCTGACCTAGAATTGCATTATAATAGGTATTTGAATGACTACCAATACTGGTGCCGTTTGTAGCGTTTGTTGTGACTAGGGCATCTGGAATATTTGCACTATCAGCAAGATATAACCCCATTTGATATGCAAGATAATTTTCTTCTGTCGTTGAAGGAATTCTGAATGCTACATCACCTGAACCGTTGGAGTCTCGAATGAGAGGTTCGTAAGACATAATTTAACCTCTCCTAATTGAGTTGAGTTCCATTCTCATCATAGATTAATGGAACATCGGCACGCATCGCATTTAACGCCGCAACAAAGTTATCTCTTTCTGAACCAACAAATGCCGCATCTAAGTCTTCCAACAGACCGAGAGCCTGATTAACCGCAACACCATCAGAATCCAAGAGTGCAATAGCACTGCCCAAAGAATTTAAACTAGTAACGATATTCGTTGTGTCGTTAATGTTATCAGTATTTAGTGTTGCTCTATCACCGAGAAAATCATCAATACGAACAAGAGACTCGCCAATATTATTTGAGGATAAGTTATTGTTTACACCATTAGAATCTACATGAGCATCACCTAAAGTTGTATGTAGTTCATTGATTGCTAAAACAGCACTGGTTGTGACTGTCGTGTCTAGTGAAGTGTGATTACCAAGTTCTGTTCTTAGTTCTCGTATGGCAGCCGAGATGTCAGTGGCAGACAGACCGGTAAAAGTCATGTTGCCAATGTCTGTCTCGTGTTCGTTAATAGCGCCTGGAAGAGTTGTTGCTGTTGTTGTAAGACCAGTATTTGGAGCCGCAAATGTAATCAAATCATCACGGTCACTATCAAGTTCTGCAATCGCACCTGTAATTGTAGTTGCAGTAGTTCCCAGTGCTGAGTTACCTTGAAGCGCATCAAGTTCATTGATAGCTGCCACAGTATTTGATGTGGCTGTTGTAGTAAGAGTAGAGTGATTACCAAGTTCTGTTCTCAGTTCACGAATAGCGGCTGAGATGTTGGTAGCAGACAGACCTGTGAAAGTCATGTCTCCAATGTCTGTCTCGTGTTCGTTAATCGCTTCTTTTACTTGAGTCGCTGTCGTTGTAAGTGTAGCGTCACCCAAAGAGTCATGTAATTCGTTGATAGCACCAACAACAGTTTGGTCGAGTGTTCCCATGCTTGAGTCAGCATAGATAGGACCTGAGAATGTTGCTTTATCACCATCAAATGTTACTGCTGTGGTAGAACCAGACTTGACAATCAGATTAGAACCTGATGCTGTCAAAGCACCGTATTGTGTGCCACCATCTTTTAGATAAACATTACCACCATCAGCATCGAGTGTAATGTTCGCTGTTGCATCAACGACGACACTGCCCGTTCTAATGATATTAGCATTACCGAGAGTAATAGAACCTGCTGTCGTGACATTAGCACCAGAGAATGTCAGAGCAGTTGTTGTGCCTGACTTAACAATCAAGTTACCTGAGGTATTAGTTAAAGCACCATATTGTGTGCCAGCATCTTTCAGAAGAACATCAGCATCGTCACCATCAAGAATGATATCACCACTCGCATCAAGTGTGATATCACCAGTTGCATTGACATTGAAGTCTCCCGAAGTGACATCAAATTGATTTGAACCTGCTGTGATTTCGTATGTAGATGCATCAAAGACCGCTTCAATCTCATTGATAGCCGCTACGATGCTCTTCGCATCAGTCGTCAAGTCAGCCTTAGCATTACCACCACCTGCTCCATGCATGTCACTATCAAGTTCATGTAGTGCAGATACAATGTTATCAGCAGTAAAGTCAGCTAAGTCAGTTGCGACTAAGTTATTGGAAGTTCCACTAATACCAAGTTTGAGTTCATTGATAGCACCGACAACATCAGAGTCTTGATTTGTTGTCAGTCGACCAGTTGCGCCCAAGTCAAAAGAAATATCGTTAATGTCCGATATTAAATCAGTAAATGTCGCGGTAATTATTGTTTTTGTCGGTGCATTTCTAGCCATTATAGTTTCTCTATAAGTTTGTTCAACAGTTCTTTAATCTCACCAACTTCATTCTTTAGTGTCTCGAACTCCGATTCTTTTTTCTTTCGCAGTTCTTTTGCTCTTCGGGCTTTTTCGATTTCATCTCTATTTATATTAACCACAGCCCCGGTATTTAAATCTCTTGCAAAACTACCACTGCCTTCTAATCTAACATATCTTTCATTCATTATGTTGCCAATGCGATTGCTCTCAAATCCTTAATTACAGGAATCTTACTTGAGTTTGTTGATTCGAAAACAAGTTTCAATTGATACTCTGTGAATGGGGTCAGAGTTCCTTCTGTTCCACCAATCAGATAATTATACTCAGAGAAGTTTGCTTCGTCTGGAGCAACTGAAACCTCGGTTGCCTGTGAAGTCCATTCTTTATCTAGAATGTTCTCTTCACCAGTTGCAGTTCTGTAATATAGTGTGATACTGGCGGCATTTGGTCTTAGAGCCGCTAGTATGACTTTAACACCAACAGCAGAGCCAGGAACAACTTGAACAGATGTTATATGTTTTGACATTGCAGAACCAAATCGTGCATCTGTCTCGGCAACATAACTTAATGGTGCATTGAACTGACCTACAACAGCAGCCACGGCTTGTCTGTCAATTCTATTTTCTTCTAGAATCAAAGACGCTCTTTGACCATCAATATATGGACCGACATCTGGGTCAATAGTATTCAGATTAACTTTAAACAATGCTGACTTACCAGCAGTTGCTTCTTTAGCAGGTGTCGCAATGATTCTTGGGAAATCAAATGTGTTTTCTTCTTTGATTTCAATATCATTGGTATAATCTACCAACTGATAACGAGTTTCTGTTCCTGCAAAGGAAGAGCCAGTCATAAGTCGTGCTTGATAATCAACGGTTGTGTCTTCGGGCTGAAGTGCATCAAACATTGGATATAGAATATCATAGTTGAACTGACGAGACGAGGTAGCAGTTGTGCCGCCAAATCGACCAGCAGATGTTGTAGCACTATCTGCTTCAAACTGAATACCAAAGCCATCAACAGCATCAACATTTTTTGTTCCCATAATGCTTGAGCCTAAGATGCCATTGTATGTTGTTGCGCTATCAAGACCAGCAATCGTTACTTTATCATCTACCTCGAAACCATGACCAGGAAGAAGCATCGTCACTGTTGCGTCTCCACTATCAGCAAAGAACGAATCCGCATTCAACAAAGTATTTTGAACAGGTCTGTTCTGGAAGACAGCATAACCACCTGCTGTATCAAACTGTGCTTTATAAAGTCTGAAAGTCATGTCCTTTGTTTGGTCTGGAGTCCAAGTTGTGCCGTTCTGTGATTTAAACAGAGAGCCCATCGAAGGTTGTCTATTAATGCGTCTCTCAGTTGAGCCTAGTTCAAATGCGTATGTTTCTGAAACATATGCTTCATAGTTTGTTGTATCTGCTAACAGAACAATAGCATACTCTTCATCTGGATTCAAATAGATTGGCTCATCGAATTCAAATTGTGTTGGATTAGCGATGACAGACGCTTGAGTTGTTGCGCCCGTATTATCGTTTACATCACTGGCACTTACAAATACTACGGCACCAGGAACAATTTCTGAAGCAGAAGGCGAACCATTTACCATTGGACGAATTTGCATTTGAATAGGAACAATAGTTTCGCCATTACTATTCAAGAACGTATCAATCTTTGTCACAAAGATACCATTACCTTCAGGTGTTCTGAATGACTGAGCAAGTGGGTCATGCCAAGTAACTTCGGTCCAGCGTCTTGTTCTCAACTCAACGATTCTTGTTGACTCAATAGTTTTTTGTCTTGTGTCAAGTTCACCCAGAGAATGATAGTTAGTAGATGCACGAGATGTAGCGGCATCATTCTGATTTACACTAATATCAAGGAGTTTAAACTCACGAGTGCCTGCTTTGAACTTCGTCGTTGGATTCGATGGTAAGAAGAAAGAGCCAATAATCTCACCGTCAGCATCAGAAACAAGATTTTCACTGCCTTCAGGATGTGATGCTGACAGTCTATATTGGTCACCATAACTTACGGCATCTGTACCAATCGCGGCGTGTCGGTCAAAAGTTGTTTCAGTTTTACAGAACGAAGAAACTGCTTGTCCATCAAAGAACGGGAAGTATTGTGTATTTGGTCGTAGACCTTCTGCCCGGAATGCAATTTTTCGTGAACGCATCCATGGTAAGAAGGTCAAAGAGACTGTTCGGTCACCAATTTCTTCTCTTTTAGTCCATTCGCTTGTAATAATTCTTTGACTAAATGTGTTGTCAGTTCTTCTTCTACCACGTCTTCTTGTACCTTCAACAACAACTCGACCAGTGTTATTAGTGCCGTTCCAGTTCCATGACTGGGCACTTCGCCATGTGCCAAGACCAAGCCATCCAATGTTAAAATTAAATACTCCACCACTAAAGCCTAACAACGGAATATTAACTGTTGGATTTACCCAATCGAGACGAGTGCTTGCTCTTCTGTTAGCAGTGCCTCTTGCGAGGATACCTTCATTTATAGAACCGGCTTCAATTTCTTCAGTTCCGTTATCAATAACTTTCTCAGGAATATATGTAGTTTCAATCCAAGTATCAGATGCTGGAGATAATGTCAGATTACCTTCACCAATAATGACAGCAAATGGGTTTACATTTTCTGTTCCTGAAACAAGGTCTTGTTTGATAGCAACAATCTCAGAATATTTCAGATAAACATTGTCACCCTTCAGAATAGTATTGCCTAACACATCAGAATCATACACCATATCAATACTATGATTGATTGTGTTTGTAGATAGTATTTGTCTTGATGGGTCAATAGCCGCACGATAGTCTCCTGCTCGTGTATCAGAGAATGTTCTGTCTTGGAAATTATCAGCGAAGAAACCAGACTTTGTGCGAATATTACCACTACTATCTTGAACCAACAGAGTTGATGTATCGAGTTCAAGATATGTTAATGATAAGTCTTCTTGAATTGCATCAATACGCTCTTCGAGACGAGCAATATCTTTCATCTGAAATCTTTTATGCTTCAGAGGTTTAGCTGACAAGTCAGAGTCATTCAAGACATACGGAGGAAAATCAATATTGAACAGCGGAAGCGTTCCTGCAGGAACTGCTGGTAACTGTCTATTAAAGCCTGGTTGACCTTGAACTGTTTTAATCGTGCCGTCTGTGTTGACTACAACTCTGTCAGAGCGACCTAAGTAATAATCAACGTCTGCTTGAAACACATCACCGGTTGTTGGCAATTCATTGATAACTGCTCTACTTCCTGTGAACTCTCCAGCAGAGTCTACCGAAGACCTAAAGTCTATTACATTACGCAGACTGACTTTTTGACCAGCGGCATTTATATAATCTGGAATCTGGTTATATGCAATCTGACCATTATATGATGTCATATCAAAGAAGTCACCAACACCATGAGTAAAGTGCTTGAACCGAGTAAACACAGAAGCAGGAGGTGTCACACCTGTTGAAAGAATATATCTGGCATTGTCATAGAAACCTGGACGCTGACCATCATCAATCGTAAAGTTAGATGATAAGTCTCTACCATCAGAATCTGTCTCTTTAATAGAGATGACTTCAAATAAGTCGCTTCTGTGTAGGTCAACAAACGCAACCCCATTACCATCGCTCTCAACATGGGTCGAGAATGCGCGTTCGGTTAAAGTTTTCTGACGAGACTGTGCGTTGGTTTTATTGACTTTTGCATACACATTGACACTAGCACCAGATGGAAGACCAGTGATGTTGACACCAGAACCGATAGGTGAACCAGTAAGTGTTGTTCCAAAACCATCGATTACACCACCACTATCAGCGGCAGTAACAATCCATTGACTGGTATTAGAAAAGTATTCACTGCCAGTCGTAGACAAAGTGAGTGTTGTGCCTGTTGCGGTACCAGTAAGTAATTGTTGAACTTCAAAGTCTACATCACTGATATCAGATGGACGAATGTTTGTCAGAGGAAATAATAAAGTTCTGTTTGTTGGTTCATTCAGAACAGCAACGCCACCTTCTGTGATAACTGCGGCAAAATTATCGTCATCGGTACCGATAGAGCGAACATCACGGAATGATTGTCCTGAAGTCATCTCAATATCGAACAGATATACTTTATAGTTAGCGCCATCTTCTTCTACATAGCGAACACGAGCGGTACCGATAACACTGCCTGACGGATCCGTAGCAGATGTTGAAAGATTTTGTTGAGCAAATGTTGCATTGCCCAGATTACCTTCGAGCGTATCGACCTTTATATAGTTACCGTATGAGATACCTACAATATCATTTTGTTGTGTTACCGTTGTTCTGGGCTTTGAAATAGTTATGTTAGCGCCTTGCTCGGCGGCTGCTCTATAACCATTTACGAAAGCAACACCACCAGGAGGAACACGAGCGATGATATTTGCATCAACCGAACTATCGGTAACAAAGTCGAGCCTGAACTCTTTTGCAATGAAATTGCCATTTGTGTCACTGAGGCTTTCCGCTACCAATTGTGCAGGTGCATTATATTCGCTAGTTGATGTAACAGTCTCTACAATCTCACCATTAATAACATTACAGAAATACACAAAGTTTTCATCAGCAGCCAAATCCGCTTTGTTAATAAGAGTAAGACGAATGCGATATCTGTCAGCACCAGGACTTGCTCTGTTAGGAGTGGCACCTTGGTTGTCGAAGAGAGCCGCATTATCTGATGCGGTTACAATATCTTCTGTAATTTTAAAGCCAACTTCTTTGGTTGGTGTTGTTCCATATTTGTCTAGAATAATTGTTTGTGGTTCAGCAAACACAAAGTGACCACGAGCAAAGAAGTCACCGCCAGCATTTGAAATCTCTGTGCCTTGACCTACATGAGGTGCTGTTGTTTGAACTCTAAGATTTACAGAGCCATTATCGATTGCTTCACCAGCAAGAAAGCGCACTGGTTCAGTGCCTGCTGTTCCTGCAGATGTATCTGTATATTGAACATAAAGTGTTGCAGGGTCACTACCTTCGGCATCAACAACACGAATAACTCGTGCTTTAATTTCCGAGCCTCCAGTCGCTGTGAATACTGTTCCAACAATAGCACTTGTTGGTGTTTCACCAAGTGTTGTATCAAGTTTTACATATTCGACATTGTTTCGAATTGTTGCACCACCAGGATTTACCGACGCACCGTCTCTAAAAACATTACGACCAAATTTCGAAATCTCTTCTTGAATGATGGTTTGCATCTGTGTAAGTTCACGAGCCTGCAACGCACGACCGCTATTGAACAGAATGCGATGATAATGGTCGCTATCTTTCCAATCGTCCTTATATGTGGTCGAAAAAGTATTTTCTGTAAATGCGTTAACCATCTAACTAGCCTTAAATTTGAATTACAATCTTGATGTCTTCGGTTTGGTCTGCGGAACGTGATACTGCCGCACGATTGTCAATATAGAGAACTTCACCTGTGTATTTATAGACCTCAGCCGAGTCTACTGAATTGACTGTTCCTGAAATACCAGTGCCAGTAATTGCTGACAAATTAAATTCAGCAAATCCTGTGTCTTCGTCTTGATGATACCAGATGTTAGCGGAATCAATCTTATCTATATATGCAGACGCACCAGTTGCTGATTGTGTAAATTTAACATCAACTTGGTCGCCTGATAAACCTGTGATTCCTAGTTTGTTTAGTGTAGAACCTGTAGTCTCACTGAACAGTGGACCGTTGGCGCTGTCAGCATCACCATCAACATAGGCTCTCATGTTCTTGACAAGACCAATTTGACGGAAATCGTTACCAATGATCCAGTCACCACCGCCTTCGGCACCCTCTGGTTTCACATTAAACATAATTGCTGTTGAACGAAGGTCGTCTCTTGGGTCACCACCTAATCCAAGTGGTGTTGATAAAACAGGACGAAGTTTAGCAGGTTTGGATGGAGTACCACCGCCAGACAAAGTTACTTTTGCATAGTCATAGCCTGAACCAAGAGTAAACGCACCACTGCTGTCAATCAACTCAGCCTTTGTTACAACACCGCCTGAAATCGAAAGTGTCGCTTTCGCTTCACTACCATTGCCGCTAACACTTAGTGTTGGTGCTGATGTATATCCTGCACCGCCAGACTCAACAGTATAACCAATGATTTGACCAGGAACTGCGGCGTTCTGAACAGCAAGTTGCTCAATGTCAGATGCCTGAGAATCGGAATCTGTTGCGCCCTGTAGTTTGATAGGAATATAGTTTGCGGCAACAAACTTATTAGCATCAATAGCACTAATAGAATACAAGAACTTCCAGATATAACCATCAGCAGTTGCGAATGGTGTGCCTGATGTGTTACCTGTTGGTTGGACTGTCGAAACAATACCAACACCTTCAGCGTTTGTTGCGCTTTCAATACAAATGTAAACCTGATTATTCTCGTTAATCACATAGTATGGCTGAGTAGGATAACCAACAAAGTTATCTCTGTATGCACCATAGACAGCACCGCTTGACCAATTGTAACGAGGCACAACAAAAGATAAATCAGCAATTGTTTTGATTGACTGAAGACCGTGTCTAAAGTCTCGGTCTTCACGTTGATGATTTAACTCCGTAGGCGCAACATCAGAATCGTTCCAGTCGTTCGAACGACCTACGCCAATATAATATTCCGTTCCAGTGCTGTCGAAGTCTGTGATAAGACTTTCAATAACTTGTTTTTTAATTCTGTTTGTAATAATTGCCATTTTCTTATCCGCCGGTTACACCGTTGTTGCCTAGAATAAACCATTTTGATTCTGATGAAATATATAATAACTGACAACCTTTACCCGATGGAATGTCAAGGAAGCCACCATTTGAGTCAGCATCTTCTAAAATACCACTTGTTGCACCATATAAATGCACACTTTGTGTTCCGACATTCATAATAGATTTGACTTCACCTGTGATAGCACCTGTCGCAATTGTTGGGTCAATCTGTGTAGATGTTGGATTGAAAACTGTCAGTGGGTCTGTCAAGTCAATTGCAGTTGTTGTAGTTACATCGGTCCCTTTTTCAAGCGCAATCTTGTTTTCAAAACTAATTGCGCCGGTTCCCTTTGTCTTAATTTCAAGATTGACATTTGCGTCATCACCTGTAGCAGTAATGCTAGGACCAGCACCTGTTGCTGAGTTCGTGACTTCAATATAATTTACAGCACTGGTTGCTTTTGTCAATTCAAGAATTTCAGCACCAGCACTATCAAGAAGTTTACCGCCAAGTCTTGGTGTGTGTAGAATTGGAGAGTTTAAAGTTTTGTTTGTCAGAGTCGCTACATGACTATTGAAAACGAGTGTGTCATCACCAGCTAATAAAGGTAGTGTAATCGTTCTGTCAGCAGCCAGTTCAGACACAGCAAAGATATAATCGTGGTCATTGCTAGTGTCTCGAATAGTTGGTGTAGTAAGAACAGGACTTAGAATTGTCTTATTAGTAAGTGTTTGTTCACACGAGTCTAGAATGAGTGTTCCTGAGTCGTCGGGTAGTATGATTACATTGTCTTGTGTAGGATTATCAACACCAAGTCTTGTTTCAAAGTCGTTGTCTGTTGTCCCTTCAAAAAGAATACCTTCGTCTCGTAGAAGAGTTTTTTGAGAAAACGATGCACTATCTCCGCCAATGGCAAAGAATAATTGTCCAAAGTTATTATTAATCTTACCAGCAGCCGTGCGAAGTGTATCGCCCGTCCCATCGTTGGCTGTAGTGCCTTTATTGATAATTTCTCTAGTTGTCATCGTTTATCCTGTAATCTTTTATCTATTTATACGACTTTTATTATCAAGTTGCGTTTAAGTTTGACAAATATACATCTGAGTCAGCACTATAGTATGGATGCTTCTCTTGGTCCATAGTTTCGAATGCAAAGTTGTTTGACATGTCCATACCTCTGAAACCAACTGCCGCTGAGTCTGTTGAGAAGTCTGAATCATCCATAGTCGGCGAACCAGCAAGTTGTGCTTCTCTCAATGAAGAGTATTGGTTGTTAATTTCTGCAATCGTTCCGTAGTTATTAATTTTGTTGATATCAACAAGTTCTGGTCTAATTCTACTCAACATACCCGCAGAGTCCAAATCTGGGTCATTCACCAATGATGTATTGTCACTAACAGCAAAGTCACCAAAGAATGCTGTATCTATAATCTGAACTGGAGGCGATTTTGGAGGAAGAACTTCTGGTGCTACCATTAAGTCAGTTGCAACAGATACAACTTGAAGTTGTGAGCCAAGATACATACCTGCTGGATGAGCAAATAGTTTATATTCTTCAATCCAGTCAGTCAGAGGCAATTCTGCTTTAATCTGAACAGCAAAAGTTTGATATAGTTTATCATCAGTTAGAAATCGCTCGGAGTTAGAACCAATCACAGATAGTGGTGTGTAGTTCTCAGCAATATACTCATCAAAACGAGTTCTTGCGCCATCGCTATCAAGACTATTATAATTTTCTACACCCTGGTCAAGCAAGGCTTCTTTTTCTACTGTGGCATAATCAGCACCGCCGTTCAGTTTAAATACATTGTTCTTTGTATATACAACATCAGGGTCAATACTAAAGAAAGTTCGGAAGAACTGCTGAATAGAAAATTTGGTACCTTTTGAGCGATATAATGTATTTGAAAACTTAGCGGCATCTCTTTTGTTAGCAAACCCCTCAAAGTATGACTGACCTAAAAGAAGTTCGTCTTCAATGTAAGATAGTAGATTTATATCAACTTGAGTAATGTCACGAGAATAGAAGAGGTCATTTACCAGACGAGACGGAGCGTCATCACCATCCTCAAAATGATAATACTCTTCAAGAAGAGATAACAGTTTTGGATAATCCGTCGCAAAGAAGCCAGGTAGAATCTGGTCATGCTTATAGTCAGGAAAGGCAATGTCTCTCCTGTTTAAGTCTCTCAGAGTATCGTCTGTCTTATGACTCATTAGTTTGTAATACCTGGCGCTACTTCAACAATACTCACACTAGAGATTTGATTATCGTGTTCAACAATATCACCTCTGAGTGGACTGATTGCTGTCTGATTTGCGGGAGTCGCACTTACTTTAATATTTGTAGTGCCACTTTGAAGTGCATCAACTTGAAGACCGACGATGTTTACGGTATCACCAGCATAGTCACCAACATTGTCAATGATTACACTATTGTCGGTCTGATTAAATACTTCAAGTTTGTTTGAATTTAGTTTGTTACGAATAATACATACTTTGTTTCTGTATGTAAATGAAGACGACTTAATACGATATGTTACATCGTCAGGTGCGGCAATTGGAGCCGCAAAGCGAATAGTATGCGCTTGAATAGCAGTCAATGTAGGAACAAATCGTCTCTGCATTTTTATGTTCGCACGAGACGAAAGAATTGCAGGCGATACATCGTCAATCAGAGTAAGCAGATTTGAGCGCCTAAACGATTGATTAAACCTACCTGTCTTATCAGAGAAGTAATTATTCACTACGGTCGTCACATTATCTTTAATTGTATTTGCAGAAAGCGTTGTCAAGTTTGGATTGAACTGAAAGAATATCTCGGTTTCAATAAATGTTTTTACCGGGTCTTCAAACTTCAAGGTAAATGACGCTACGGCTAACTGGTCAGCCAAGTCTTGAATTGCTGTCTTCGTTGTCAAGATGCGTGAAGCAGATACATCATCATTAAACAGAATAGAAAGAAATACTGTGCCAAACTCTGGTTCAAGTGCATCTTGTCCACCAAAAGATTGAATGTCCTTGATTAAAGACGAGAAGTTTTTCAGAGCAAGAGCCGAGTAATCAGATGCAGTAACCATTCGATTTTGAGAAGCATATCTAAATGGCGCATTCTTACGCATTGACGCAAGAGTTTCTTTTTCTGAACCAGAAATTGAGCGTGATTGTGTAGTAACATTTAAATCATAACTAACCAAGTTTACTGTAACACCGGTTTGTGGTGTAAATGTCTGTGCTAAATTTGCATCTTCACCCGAACTTGATAGATAAGACACAACAACTTTATTACCTGCTTGAGGAACTTGACCTAAAGTATTGCCGTCACCAAAAGTTAATTCGTAGAAACCATTAGGAGATTCTTTTAAGATATACAGCGTAGAGTTTGAGTTGATTGTTACAGCATCATTAATATTTGTGTATGTTGCAAATGTGGAACTTGATGCTGATTGATATACTCTGACAACGGCAGTTGAAGTATCAATAGTGGTATCAGGAATGATGTAAACGTTTTCTTCTTCGCTGGAACCAATCAAAAATGTTTTAGTTCTTGCTGTGCCTTCTTTAATTGAAATCAGATTAGAGCCTAAAGCGTCTTTAAACTCATAAACTCCGGTGCCGTCATCTGTTGCTGTGATATCTTCTGTTGTTTGAAACACATAGTCAACATCATCAACCGTGGTGTTAAACTTGAAACCATCATTAATTTGAATTGTCGATGGACGACCAGCAACACTCGAAAGATTAAGCGACAGTTTTACATCTGCTACAGACGAAGTAGTTGATTTTGGAATATAACCAATACCTTCTGCAAGAGATACAACAGAAGACCTCAGTTGAGCGGTACCAAGATATGATTCGTTCAGAGCAAAGTTAGCAATCAAACCATTATAATGAGTGTTATAAGCCAACACATCAAGAATATTCGACAAACCTGAGGCTTCGAAGTTGTAGTCAGAAAACTCATCTTGTTCAGCAAGAAATGTTTTTAGATTGTTTTTAATAGCATCGATGTCTAATGCTGTTGATTTAATTGTTGTAGCCATTTATCTTAACCTCGATAGTGTTGTTGTGAACTCAACTATCTCCTGTGTGTTTACAACTTGAAAAGTAAGTGTAACTTGTATTGAATTATTATCTGGCAGAACAGCAATATCAATGTTCAAGACTTCTGCCCGTGGTTCGTATCTTTCTATGTTACTTATAATTTGTTCTTTGATATATGGGGATACAATATCACCATAAGCAAGTTCGAAGAGTTGGCTACCAAGATTGACACCAAAGTCTGGTGCAAATGGTTTCTCTAGAAAGTCCGTTAGAATAAGTGTCTTAATCGCCTGCTTTACAGCCGCCGCGTCAGTCTTCTTGAAGATTTCACCGCTTGTAGGTTTTGCAGTAAAAGTCAAGTCGATGTCCGTATACTGTCGATTACGAGATGTCGTAATCGTTGCTGTCTGTAAGTTAGTATCTTCTAATGCGAATGCTCTTCTTGCCATAATTCTATTTATATCAGTTTTCTAGTATTTCTATGAGTTCGTTGTTTTTTTGTAGTTGGTTGTTGAATACTGTCTGAATTTCTTTATTAAATCTTGCATCAAACGATTCAGGAACATTTGGAAACTCAAGACCAATCTGTGCTGTCAGACTTCCATCTGGATTATATGTGTCATAATCTAATGTCAATTGCTCATAATTGATATTATCTTTCCAGAACTCAGCGACATCGAATGTCTTCTCAAAGTCGATATTACCCTCTCTGTCGATGACTTGATAGTAGCACAAGCGACCATTATACTTCTTTTCTGTTACACTGTCAAGAGATTCTAAACCGCCAGGTCTATAGAGACCTTCGCTTACAACAAGTCTCACATCATTGAAGTGGGTTGTGTTGCCATTGATTGTGCGAATTGCTTCTGCGTGAAGATATAGATTTCGTGCAATCTGAAATCTCTCTGCATTTGTCGAGATGTGATTTAGTGGTGTTCTGTCACCATAGGCTCCAAGAAACTTAGCAATCGTCACACCAGGTGCCAATCTAGTTGCTGAACTAATCGAGTCCTGAAAGTTCGGGTTATATACTGGGTCAACAAGAATAATCATTTAAATCTCTTACCTCTATTTTCAATCGCATTACCAATCGGAGTAAATCCAAAGCGACCCTTAGGTGCTTTACCAACACTCCTACCAATTTTAGGTGGCGTAACTGTATTATATGTCTGGCTCAATCTGCCTTCTGCTACAAGTCTACCACCAATCGAGCGATTACCACTTGAGCGGAATGAAGAGCGTATCTCTTGTGTAGACGGACGCTTATCAAAGATGCCGTTATAGTCATCAACAAATGTAATCTGATTTGCGAGGTCATCAGCAACCTTTACATTCTTAATCGAATATGTGCCAGCCATTGTATGACCCGCAACGATAGGAATTGTGATAGGTGGACCTGATGGAGGAATCGGAACGGCTTTAGGAGTAACAGGAAAACCAAAGCCACCAGCACCCAGAGACCCAGCGGTACCTGCTGTCAATGCTGAGAATGCATTATTGGATAAGATTGCTTCGAGTGACTGACCCAGAAGATTACCATAGAAGGTAGCGCCTGAAGCGAATGGAACAGGACCAAGAGGACCCATATATGCTTTACCAGTAAAGTCAACAAACTGTCCGCCAATCGCACCACTCGCTCCCATGACAGACACTTTTGCCGCACCTGTGATGTTTGTATTCGTAGCCGTTACAGCAAACTCTTTCTTACCCGTTACAAGAATAGCATTATCGCCATGAATACCGATATCACCTTCTGCTAGTTGCTCGTAGTCTTTCTTCGTAACAATTCTGTAGTCATCAAACTGCATGTCTGTTCTACGACCGACTGTGCGATTACTTCTGCTACCCGACACTTCGTTGATATCGTTACCAAGAATTCTTGTCTTGTTGTTCTGAACAATACGCTCTTTCTTATTACCACCTACATTGACATTGTAGTTACCTGCAACATCTACATTGTAGTCACCTTTGACAACGAGATTGAGATTGCCATTGTAGACCATGTTGCCGTGACCTTCGACAATCAATGTCTGGTCACCACCTGTGACTTCTACTTTATTATTGACAGCGGAGATGATGACAGAGCCATCTGCTCTCATCTCAACACCAGCACCTTTGCGATGCTTGATGAGAACACGTTCACCACCTGGCGTGTCATCATACTCAACGACATGACCAGATGTTGTTTCTTGAACTTGATTGAATGGAAACTCAGATGCACGTTGTGGTTCAATGTTCAGCGATACGCCGACTTCACCACCACCGATATAGAGTTCGTTAATCTTCGTGCCACGAGCCGCTTTATTAATTGACGAGCCGTAGTTATACTCACGCTTCGGAAACTCACCAGTCGGATCCTGCATACCATCAGCAGGAACACCAATTGTTACCTCTTGCCCTTCACCTTGCTTGAGTCTGGCTTCTAAGTTATCTTTTTTCGTAGTCATACTATTTCACTCGATTTTAATGGCTCAGTATTCAGTGGGTCTGTTGTTACATTTTTCTTTCTAAAGACAGCTTCAACATAATCAGGAACATCAAAGTATGGGTCAAATTCAGAAATATCTAGGTCGTTGTGACCAAAGACTTGACCACCAGGATACTTCTGATAATATATCGACAAGAACTTTTCAAGAGTTGTGAACTGCTCTCGTGTGAAAGATTGAGCAGAACGCAGTTCACTAGGATTTTTTACACCCGATGATGCATTAATACCACCAACAAGAGCGACACCAAGTGACCTTGTGTTATGATTGTTCGTAGATGTATGTTCACCCACTTTATTCGGCGGACGTCCTCTCTGAAGTCTACCATCTCTTCTAATTATATAGTGATAGCCAATGCCATCGTGTCCAAGTTGATTGTGTATCTCATTGATTTCAACAGAACCGACATTCTTGTTTGTAAATGTATCTGTTGCATGAAGAACGACTTCAGTAATTTCACGACGAATTAATGTAAATTCGGTTTCAAGTTCCTCAACAGATGCGATATATGTAAACAAATCGCTTGATGTGTTTGCACCTGACCACTTCTCATTTAGTTTAGCAATCAGGTCTGGTTCATCAAAGAGTGGGTCAACAACAACAGAACCTGAGATTGTTGAGTTGATAACATCAGTTAAGAGTGTATCACCAACACTATTATATCTGTCTGTTATCGTGGCAATTTCAGAATCAGGAATACCATTCTGTTTTAATACCTGTGATGTCTTATTGATTAACTCTTTAGTCGTCGAGCCTTCTACCTGAGAAGCAAGTTCAATCGCTCGAGGCGATACAGAAACATTCGATAGTGAAACTTCTTGCACAGACTGTGTGAAGAGTCGTGTATTACCACTTACTACATTCTGTAATATAGTCTGCTTTTTCGCATCAGGGAAAATAGATATGCCACCTGTGAGAGAATTGAGAACTTGACTGGCTTCTCGTGTTACTGTTTCAAAAACATCACCAAGAAGACCTTTTCCTAGCAGACCCGATGAGACACCTTCAAGAACATTTTCTTTTAAATTTTCTGCCTGAGAGACCAAGTTATTGATTGTTCCAGTAGCGTCTTTTACTGTGCTAACAATATCTTTTGCACCATCCAGTGCATCGAGAGAGTTCTTTGCGCTTGTTACACCTTCGCCCAATGCACCAATTGATGTTACATTACTCACAGTATCTTTGAGTCCTGCTACACTGTTGATGCTGTTTACAGAACTTACGCCTTTGACGACATCTGTTATATTTCCAAAGTCAGCGACTTGACTTATTTTACTGACATCCGCGAGTTCGCCTACTGATGCGCCTAAATCTGTGAATGATGATGTCAGGTCACCTGCTAGACTTGAAGCACCTGCTTTAGCGGCGCTCATCACACCATCGATGCTAGGAATGCCTCCACCTGATGTGAGTTTTGCACCCATATCAGAAATAGAACCCAGACCCGTTAGAAGAGAGACGATTGAAGCAACAGTGTCAGCTATTCCGCCACCTGAAATGCTTGTTGCAAAACCACCAGCGGCAGAATCATATGAGACAAAGCCACTATCATTTAGATTTGCGTTGATTGTTGCTGTTGAATATGGCATAGTGATTGCTGTCGGATCTAATACACCTGAAAGATTAGGAACACCATCAGTAATCTCACAAAGACCTTCACCTAAGAGAACATCGTTTGGTGTCATCTGAACACCGTCTAGACTTTTGATACCAGCGTTGATAGCACCAGCTTTCTCACCAACGAGCGTTGCGGCTTTACCATATACTTCATCTTCAGCAATAGGAGCGAAGCCGAACTCTTTTTTTCTGTCGGCTGCAATGAGTCGAGTATTCAGTTCATCTTTTGTAAAAGTTCTTGCCATTATACTATCCTATCAAGAAAATCTTTTGCTTTTGCTTGAATACCAGATGATTGACTTATATCGTTCAGATAATATCTTGCAAAGATTTCAGCAGTGCCTTTCGGTCCTTCGACCTTGTCTGACTGAATCAAAAGAATATTTGCTTGTGCTTTCTCATTATTTAGTTCATATGCAACGAAACGTAATTGAGTCGTAAACAACTCATAATCGTTTGAGAAGTTCTGAAGTTTTCTATAGCGGTCTGTATTGAAATTACCAATGCCTTTACCATCTTTACCCGTAACACCTGTTGTCATCTGAGATGCATTTGATAGACCTGCAACAATTGACACACTTTGCTTGATTGTATAACCCAGGTTAAGAAAGAACTTAACAGCAACCTTTTCACGATTATTTTGTGTAGTTTTAGAGGGTACTGTGATGAGTTCATTCTCAATTGGTCTATCACCTTCAGTAATCACATCAAATCCTAGATTAGTAACTTGGTCCGCTTGATTACTTTTCCTCAAATCAAATACATTCTGATTTGTCTGAACTTCTGTTGGTGTCTCGATGTGTGGTAAAGAACCAAGCACAATTGGAACTTGTGAGTTTACGCCATCAGCAAAGATTCCGAATACAAGCGCATTTGCTTGAATGTTTGGACTACGACCAATACCTGAAATGCCACCTTCTGTTGTTGGAAGCATACATTGCGCCCACGGCAAATCATTCTGAGGAATATCTTTTGTTGACTCTGTGTGAATACCATGAACACGAATCTTCACACGACCTTCCAGTCCGTATGGTGGAGTTGAGTCAATCACTGTAGCAACAAACCAACGAGTGTTATCACCATAGTATTCTGACGAGATTGGTTTCATTTCATAATTCATGATTGTCTCTCAAGTTTACACACATTCATGCTGACTGTATGTTCAGTTCCTACAAATGTATGACGCACATCATAAATAAGTGCTTTACCGGAACGTTCTTTGTCTGTCAAGTCGTCTTTGTCACCATCATCTGTTCTTTCTACATCATCACTTGATATTTGAAGAGAGATGACATCGCCACAACCAGCGCCACTAATAAAGAAAGTCTCGCCCGCAACAGAGATATTGAACATATCTTTCAATAAATGATTTCTGATTGCTCGTCCCTCAATCTTCTTCTTAAATTTAGATGCATCATATTCGTCGTGATAACTCTTGTCTTCACCATAAACGCCACTGGACGTAAGTGTGTGATAGCCAATTGAATTATAATCGTCCATGAATATTTCATCAAACTTAGCAAGCGGGTCAAAAACGTTCTGACGTTTTATATCGATTGTAGTTTCTTCGCTAAGATTTTTCAATGTATCACGAATTGAATAATGACTCTTTGTAACACGACCGGTATTTAAATTTGTGTTTGCGTATTCAGCACCAATCGAACCTGTCTTGATAAGTGCAAGAGTGTTTGACATCTCTACATAGTTAAGGTCTTTGATAATAGATGCTCGTTCAAGACCCGTTGCTTTTTCAGCCGCAGAGATATTAGATGGATTATATGTGAATGGAAGTTTGCTATTCCAAGGTTCTTGTCGTAACATTGCGTCAAGATTACCAAGTCTTAGTCTATCGTCATGGATTGATGCCCAGACGAAGTATGGCGAACCAGTAACGGTTGTTGCTCGTTTCAAAAGCCAGTTTACTGCTTTGAGTGGAGATATTGTTGGAATAATAACTTTCATATCTTCTTGTAGAGCCGCATTTTCTGTAAGTTTACCATTCGTGATGGTTGCGTCTGTGTAAGACGCATCAACAGATTTCTTGAGTTCAGAAAGAATAATCTTTGATAGAATGTTTGTGACTTTACCTTTATATGACTTACTCACTTCTTTGAGGTTGCTCAGAACTGCATGTTCGTCAACAAAGTTGATTACATACATGCTTGCATTGCCAGCACCTGCTCCTTTGATACGCTTCTCAACTTCTGTAAGAATGAATGTTCGCTGTTCGTTGGTTGCTTCTTTGTTGCCTGGAGGAAATACTTCTACTGGTTGTCCTGCTTCATCTGTTGTGACACCCGCAATAACGAGCCGCAGTTTCTCGGTACCCTTAAACGACATCTTCTCAAAAATACCTTTATCATCAAGAAGCACTAAGTTTCCTGTGACAAATGGTTTGTCAAGACTTTCAAATAGACTTAGTTCAGCAATCATTGTTTTGACATCAACACCTGTTGTGTCAAATCCACCGAGTCTATCAGCAGATATAAATGCTTGCTTAATTACATACTGTTGTCCAGGACCTGCCATTGACTATTGTCCTCTATGAAACTCAAAGAACTCCGACACAATAGAGCCAATAACGTCTGGATTGAACACACTGATTTCTCTCAAACTATCATTGGCCGCCTCGAGGCGCTCTCCCCATGTCACCGGAACATAATCAGAAGGAATAGCATAAGTGTGTGGGTCAATATCTTGAGTAACTCCGCTTGCATCTTCGTAGTGATGCACAGAATTATATTGTAAATAATCTGCTAGAACACTAGCTGTAACTTGCCCAAACTCAGCGTCAAGATATGTGATTGTCTCACCACTGTTTAAATTATTACCGCCACTGTCATATACAATCTGACCCAAGTCTAGATTACGCTTGATAACTGTCCCTGTCGTGCCGCTTGTCGTTCCTCGGAATACATCACCGGGAGTGAAGATGTTTGCTATCTCAGTTGTTGTTACCAGTGTGCGATACGGATACTTACTCTTTTTCATATTAAGAACTTCGGTTGACGATATTGGCCAACCTTCTCGTCTTACATTGTCGTTCAATAGAAAAAATGTCCAGTAGTAGTCTACTGTTCCATAAAGACGATAAGATAGAGTGTCTGGTCGCTCACCTGACTGAATAGTATACTTGTTATAAAAAGCAGTATTCTCTTTCAATTGGTCAATCAAGTCAACATACTGTGTGATGTTGTTAAACAGAACTGGGTCTTCGGCATCACCAAAGCGATATTGAATAAGTGGTATGTCGTTGAAATAGTTTGTAATAGCAGTCATTAGAAGCCCTCTTTAATGTCTGTTTTGCTCAGTGTTCTAATTTCAACAAACGAGAGCGTCATGTCAATTTCAGTGAACTTACCATCCTCATGAAAAGACATGTTGGTAGGATTGTAGTTTGTGGAGATGTCACGCAAGTGACATGGTAAAATCTTTGTTCCAATCTGTTCTCCATCATATTCAATCTGAATGCCAAACTTCTTAGGAAATCTATAGCCAATAGAGATTGACTGTTTTGTCTCACCACCCGAAACAATAGCATTGATTTCTTCGGGATACAACTCTTCTCTGAAGAATTGAATAATCTTTTCAATCTCGACTGCTTCTTTTCTACTTTCAGCGAAGAACTTGAATGTGAAAGAAAACTCACGAATACCTACTTTTTCAAATAGTGTTCGTGTGTTAGGATTGATAGTCACACCCACTCCGAGTTTGAATGCGGCACTACCTACTGCCGCCATGCTTCCACCAAACTTGTCAATGATACCAACTGCGGCGGCTGTAGCAACATCTCTGTCAGCACTCGTGTTTGCAAGAGCATCTTTTATTGTAGAAATACCACTCGTGATACCACCGCCAGCACTCATTGCCGCACCAGTCACTCCTAAATCGAAGTTACTATAAGATGCATTATCACGATACTGAAGACCAACAGGTAGATAAAGAAGACATTGCCTATTCGAAGGACTAAATCTGGACGCACTGCGACGAGGCTGTTGATTTGCCTGTTGACCTCGTGCCGCAACTTCGTCACGCTTATTTCTAGGTGGGTCACCCGAGGTAATTTTTTCTAAGTTTTCTGCAATATTAAGAGCGCCTTCTTTGTTCTTTCCAAACAGAGTGGCGGCCGCTCCACCGATTTTATCAGTCAACTGGTCAAAGGCTTTTCTATTACTATTTTCTTCGTTGAGAACAGTAAAACGAATATGACCCTTATAATTAGGCTCGCTTAGAGGATATCTAAGTTGAGTATCACCAAGTTCCTTATAAGGATTGTATAGTTTGTTGAATTCAGCCATTTGTTTCTCAATAAATAAGTGTAAACATTACTTTTGTTATTTATAGGGTTTTATGGCATATTCGGGCAGATACACAGTAAAAAATCCAAAGAAGTATAAAGGTGACCATACAAACGTCACTTATCGCTCTCTTTGGGAAAAACACGCATTCAAGTGGTGCGACAACAACTCTGACATCATTGAGTGGTCAAGCGAAGAGGTTGTCATACCATACTTATACGAGGTCGACAAAAGATATCATAGATATTTCATGGACTTGAAGATTAAGTTTCAAAATGGCAAGACTGTGCTTGTTGAGATAAAACCAGATAAAGAGACACGTCCACCCGAGGGCGCGAAGCGAACAAAGCGATATATCAACGAAGCATTCACTTATGTTAAGAACCAGAACAAATGGGAAGCGGCTCATGAATACGCACAGGATAGAGGTTGGGAATTCTGGATATGGACAGAAAAGAAAGAACCGTTGAAGTCTATTATTCCCAAATCAACAAAACAGTTAAAACCGTTCAAGAGGCGTAAGAAATGAGTGATTTTGATATATGGATGATAAGAGTCAAAGATAATGACAAGTCCGAGACATATGCGAAATATTGTGCAAAGAGTTGGACAGATGCTGGCTTTGAAGTAAACTTCTTTGATGCTGTGACTCCTGACACACTACATCTTGGTAAGCATTTAGACTTTGACAAGAAACACAAACCCGCAGAGAAGGGTTGTTTCATCAGTCAGTATCTTCTATGGAAGAAATGCTATGAAGAAGACCGACCTATTCTCGTTCTTGAGCATGATGCATATCTTGAAAATCCTGAGATGATTATCTACAATCCAGGTCTTGCAATGCAGTATCTAGGTCAGCATTGCATGGAAGCAGTTCTCTATAATCCATGGTGGGCAAAGGAGATGTGCAAACTTGCAGAAACTCTGTCAGACTTGAGAGGACCTTTCGGTATGGTAGAGCATTTTCTAGGCATTCCTGTCTCGGGTCATAGTCGATATGGTCTTCTATCTAGACATGGAGTTCCTCATACTCGCTTTCTAGGACCTAGGGCTCCTGTCAAGCATGTCATCATACCTGAACTAGGAACATCACTAGAACACAGTAAAGGTAAGACTTCTGACAGAATTGTGACAGAGCAAGCAGATTTATTTAAAATAGTTCCATTAACAGTCGCTCTAAAAGCATAAATAAGAGCATGGCAAGTAATATATTCAATAGACTAGAACTACAGGCATTTCGTGCTGGTATCACTCCACGCACTAAAGAAAGTCGTGCATGGTTTCAAAAGAAGGCATCTAATCTACGCTCTATCAATCGTGAAGCGTTGATGAAAGAAGAGCCACTGAAGCGTGGTCGTAAAGAAATCATTGGTTCGATGCAGATGTTTACCTACGACCCAAAGACGAAAGATACACTACCTTACTATGATGCGTTTCCTCTTGTTGTCGTAGTTGGTCCTGCAGAAGGTGGATTCTATGGACTTAATCTTCACTATCTACCACCAATTCTTCGTGCAAAGATGCTTGATGGTCTGATGAGTATTGCTACAAGTAAGAATAGCGACGATGCAAAGTTTAGACTTTCATATAGTATGCTACAGCGAAGCACCAAACTTAAATACTTCAAGCCATGTTTCAAACATTATTTGAACAAACATGTGACAAGTCAGTTTGCTGAGGTTCTTGCACCCGAATGGGAGATTGCTACATTCTTACCGACTGCTGATTTCCGTAAGAGAAATAGAAATAAGGTATATTCAGATAGTAGAGAGATGATTTAATGGCATTCGAGATAGACACATTAAAAGCCGAGATTACTCAAGGCAGTGGAATGGCTATTGGTAATCTGTATCATGTTCAGTTACCTACCTTCACTGCTCAGAATCTTGACATTACGGTTCCTTCGATGAGTCTGCTATGTAAAGCGGCTACACTTCCCGGCAGACAAATTCTGTCAGCAGATAAACAGATGGGTATCTACAACACAAAGATTGCATATGGCTTTGCGGCTGAAGATGTAACTCTTACGTTCTATGCTCTGAATGACTTTGAGATTCGTAAATATTTTGAAGTGTGGCAAGCCGCCGCAGTCAATCATCTGACTGGCGAAGTAGGCTATCTAGACGAGTATACAGCACCGGTTACAATTAGTCATTTGAAGAAAGAGGTCGCGTTTCCTATCTTCAAAAAGAAATTGTTTGATACTTCAAAGGTACCTGCTTTCATTCGTGGTAGATTACCACGCATCGGTCCTCTCGACTTAGCACAAGGTGAGTTTGACCTTGACTTATTTGCGGGCGGTGGAATCACTTATTCTTTGACACTAAATAAAGCGTATCCGACGACACTACAAGCGATTGAGTTGGGAAATGAGGGACAACTGTTAGAGATTACAGTTCAGTTGTCTTATAAAAATTGGGAGAGTAAAACAAAAGGAAGACCAAGTCTCACAGAAGAGATTACGGGAAGTCTTCTTGGCGAGTTGCTCGGCAGATTATAATTGGAGTAAATTATGGCATTACCAAAGTTAAATGAAAATTTAAAATATGAAATGACTGTCCCTTCGTCTGAAAGGGCAGTTACCTATAGACCTTATCTGGTCAAAGAAGAGAAAATTCTTTTACAAGCGTTTGAGTCACAAGACCAGAAACTTGCTATGAGAGCAATGGTCGACACGATTGTGGCGTGTGTAAATGAACCGATTAGTTCAACTGACTTATCGACATTTGATGTTGAATATATGTTTACACAAATTCGTGCAAAGTCAGTAGGTGAAAAATCACAACTAGAGTTCAAGTGTGAGAAGTGTGAAGAGATGACTCCAGTGTCAATTGACCTGACATCTATTCAGATTGAAAAAAGTGATGTGAGTAATATCATTGAGGTTACTGATAACATTAACATCGAGATGAGATATCCAACATATGATAGTTTTGTCAAGAACTTTAAAGAAGGTATGAGCGAGTCCGAGTTTGGTTTTCTTATGCTCGAAGATTGTATTGTAGCAGTCATGACAGAAGACGAGCGATTTCTTGCATCTGATGTGAGCAACAAAGAATTGAATGACTTTATCAACTCAATGACAAATGCTCAGTTTGAAAAAGTAGGAGAGTTCTTGAGAACTGTTCCTGTAATGAAAAAAGAAGTTGAGTTTACATGTGCGTCCTGTCAGCACGAAAATACAATTACGCTAGAAGGACTCCAAGATTTTTTTTAGTATGCCTCTCACATGATACATTGGTCAATCACTTTAAGACCAACTTCGCGTTGATGCAACACTTTAATTATTCATTGTATGATATAGAGACAATGATGCCGTGGGAAAGAGAGATATACTTAGTATTATTACAAGAATATCTTAAAGAACGAGAAGAAGAAGCCAGAAGACAAGAAATGGGATAACCAATGGCCGAAGCAACAATAGGACATCTAATCGAAGAATTGAAAATGTCTACTCAGGCGCAGATAAACTTTGCGGGCGAAGATACACGGGAAGTTGTTAATTCTGTTAATAATCTAACCGATGTCTTCACTGATTACTTCAAGATATTGAAAGGTCAAGAAGGCGATAAACTCGAAAAAGAGCGTGAAGAGAAGAAGCCAAAGGCCGCTGCCGCAGAACTTCCTAACTTTGGTTCCATGGTTAAAGACGCAGGTGGTTTTGGCTTTCTTGGTATTGTCGGTGCTATTGGCGCGGCACTTGCTGGACTTGCTGTAGGCTTTCTTGATGGTATTCGTGATACTTTCAAACTCATTACACCTACATTCATAAAGAAATTATTTAGAAGTAAAGTATTTCAACCAGTAATACGATTCTTCGATGCGTTTGGAGATATCTTCCGTAAAGCAGGAACCGGTCAAATACTGAAAGGTGACACTTTCAAGGTGTTTGGTAGATTTACTGCTACAATGCAGGATATTGCTACAGGGATTACTAAATTTCTTAAACCACTTGTAACAGCAAAAGATGCTGTGTTCAATGGTTTTGCTAGAATGGGAAACTTCTTCTCTTCATTAAAGCGACAGTTCAAATTATTCTTTTTAGCCAGTGGTGTTATTCGTTCTCAGATTAACAATCTGAAAAGTATATTTTCTATATTTGGTTCAACCGCACAAACAGGCGGTAAGATTTTTCAAGGACTGTTCAGCGTAATTAAACCATTCTTTGGTATATTTGCAAGATTAGGTAAATTTCTTGGCGGTCCAATTACAGTTGCTATATTCGGTATCATTGATTCTTTCATGGGAGCATTTCAAGGCTTCAAAGAAGAAGGGTTTCTTGGCGGCATTCTTGGCGCAATTGGTGGTCTTGCTCGTGGTATTATCGGTATGCCTCTTGACTTGTTGAAAAGTGGTATAAGTTTCATTGCAGGCAAACTTGGATTTGAGAACTTCTCGAATATGCTTGACAGTTTCTCATTCAGTGATATGATTTTTGGTATGTTTATGAAAGTTGCGAACATAGGCAACGAAATCATCAGTAATCTGTTTGGTGGATTTGAAGATGGTTTTGGCGCTGGTATGAAACAGATGCTCAAAACATTGATGATTTATGTTAAGAGAATGTTGTTGTTTCCTGTTGCAATACTGGCTGGTGGTGTTGCGGCACTTGCGGCTGCATTGCCTGGCGGTAAGAGTCCGCTAGAAGCCTTCAAAGAAACGTTTAGTAAAGTTATTACAGTGGGTGAAGGTTCTGCCCCTACAGCAGTACCTAGTGAACAGACATCTGGCGGCGGCGAAGAAGGTGAAGTGCCTCAGACGAAAAGAAAAAGAGTTAGTCCACTAGAGTTCAACAAAGCGAGAATTGAACGACTAGAAAGAATGTCACAAAAAGGTGACCTTTCTTCAAGACAAGCAGACGAACTTGAGAGAAGAAGAAAAGAAGTCGAGAGAATGGAAAAACAGCAGACTGGTGGTATGACTGCTGTGAATGCTCCTACAACAAACAACAATACTACGACCAACAATAATACAACCGCATCAGGTTCTTCGTCAGCAACAGACCGCAAAGCACCCGAAGGATAAAAAAAAGGAAGACCGAAGTCTCCCTTTTCCCACATACAGTTTTCTTAGTTTCTAATAGGACATCGTATGTGTCTCAACCTATTAGTCTTCGGCTGCCAACTTAGCAAAGTATGACAGCGTATCGTCATCGTCATCTGTCGATGCGATATTTGGCTGAGGTGCAGAAGCAATCACTTCTGGTTCAGCAGTCTTCAGAGGAGCGGACTCAGCAGACTGAGATACTGCTTCGTTCTTCATAGTAGAACCAGCACCAGTTGCAGAACCTAGAACCGTCTCAAGACGGGCTTTCAATTCTTCGTAAGACTTGTATGAAGAGATATCAGTAAACTCATTCACATCATGAAGTTGATTGTAAGTTGCTTCGAGTTTTGTCTCATCAGCATCGAACAATGATGTCTGTGCTTTGAACTCAGACTTGTCATAGTTACGATAGCCAGCAACATTACGAATCTTCAGTTGGAAGTTTGCACCAGCCCAGAAGTCGAACGGATTGATAGGCTCTTCACCAGGAAACTCGGGTTGCATTTTATCCATAATCTTGTCAAAGATTTTTTTACCGAAGTCATAAAGAAAGACTTTACCTTCGTTAACAGGATTAGCAGGGTCGCTTACGACAAGGATGTTAGCAACATAATGCAAACGGCGCTTCTGTGTGCGGGCTACATCTTTGTCGCTTTCTACACCAGAGTTCCACAAACGAGAGTTGTATTCAGACACAGGGTCATTCTCGTTCAGTGTTGTGCGAGACTTTTCAATATACCATTGACCAGTCGGACCTTTGAAGAAGTGGTCAAAGTAACGGATCCAAGGAAGTTCTTGACCTTCAGCGGCAGGCAGAAAGCGAACCTCTGCATAGCCATTCCCAGACTCATCAACAGATGGCTTCCAGAAACGAGGGTCATCATACTTGTTTTCGGTTTTCTTGGTACCAGAAACTTCTTGTGCGGCTGACACCAGTTTACTGATATCAGAACCACGATTAGATTTTAGATTTGCAAAAGACATTTGTATTTCTCCGTATATTTGCGTTTCGTATATTTTTGTATTGTATCACAACATGATATATTAGTCAAGAGGTAATGTGTTACCTTTAGGCAAGAAGTTTAAATTCATTGCCTCTGCTTCAATCCGCTCTTTGATATTGAGCGAAATGAATTTCTTTACGTCTTCCAACTCTATGCTATTCTCATCACAGAGATGGACGACAGCATCCATATAAGTTAGACCCTTAGTTCTAACAGTAGTCTCAATCATTTTTGTAAACTTCTTCTTAGATAGAAAATTATTCTGTGAACTATCCATCATACAATTGCATCAAAAGTTTGTAGACTATTTAGTCGAAAACTACGCCAACCTTCTACGTCAAGGTCATAGACACGAACAGTTTCTTTCTTCTCGTTAGCAACAACCTGAGTAGGTTTTTGTTCTTCGGGAATGAACTTGTCATTCAGTGTTGCCCGCATATTACGAACTTGACCATCTTTCAATTTAACGAAAGAAAGTTTCACAATACCCTCACGCAATGTTTGGGTTACATTATCATAATCAAAATTAGTTCCAGTCATCATCAAACCTCGTTGTTTGTCGGTATGTATCACCGAAGTGTTCATTAGCGTATTTAGCCTCATCAGACCAATACAATTCTTCACGATAGTCTTCGTCATAGTTGCCTTCGAACAGGTCTTCAGCAACTTTCTTTTTACGGCGGTCAATCATCATGCACACTCCTTCCACCAATCAGGGCTTTCACGATTTGTCCATTTAGCAAATGAACGTTTCTCATTCAAGTAGTAGAAGCGATATGCATCTACTGGGTCTTCGCGTTTGCAATAGTCAGGCATTGCTTGAGCGAATTTGGTCAATCCCACTTTGGGGATTTTCTTAGGTATGTTGAGTAGTATATCAGATAAACGAGTATCTGTCAAGTGAAATTTACCATACCTACGAGTATATTCTTTGCAACACTCACGGAAGTGACGATACAACCAGAAGTAGTTCTCGTCGGACTCACGCACCCAAATGTTTGACGGATGGTTGACATGAGATGCTTTGTAGAGAAAACCATGATAATCAGGATGCGCCCAACGTTTGATTTTGCGACCATTCGCGGTCTTGTCGATATACAAAGCACCATCAAGCACACGGTGTGCGGTTGACATCAGTTGAGCATACTCAACAATCATCTTGACAATATGCTTGTCGCACATCGCCTGGGCTGCCTTGATAGGGTCATTGTCTAAGTGGAAAATATTCATGCCAAACTCTCAATCTCTGTCAATAAATCAGCGACTTCTTGAAAGGTCAAGTGACCAATCACATCATCAGCGATAGTTGTATTGTAACACAACTCTCCGTTGATGTCAAGCACTGCCACTTCGAAAAGTCCATCAGTGTTGCCATACGAACTCTGATTACAAATCACAGATGCACCATACCCATTATCAAAAGTATATATTTTCTGATATTGATTACGTTTCCGTATCGATACATGTGATACATTACGCTCCGACTGCATTGTAGTAACCCTCCGCTTTGACACGAAACTTCGGTTCGTTTTCAAGTTGTGACACAACATAAAGTTCAGAACCAGTAAACCACGCACACGCATCACGCATGTCATTCAGTTCGTTTACAGGAATAACTGTATCGATGGGCATCTTCCAGTTATCCATACCATCGGTAAGAACATCAAACTTCTCTTTGAGAACATCAAGACGTTCCTGTGTTGCAAATGTAAGTAATGCCATTATATCGCCACCTTTACCATCTTCTCGAAGTTCTCCAGAGGAATGTCAATCTCCCAATCGTAGTAACCTTCAATGACACAATAGTCACGGCGGTCACTGCCAGGCCCATCTAGAATGCCTTTCAGAGTGACAATCTTCTCTACTTGTTTGCGTGTCTTCAAGCAGAGACCCTCAACGATAAACTGTTTTCCAACCATGTTATAAAATTTACTCATAATAAAGTTCCTCTCTCAATCTGTATTACCATTATTACATACTTCTTCGAAAATGTCAAGCAAAAACTTTTCATTATTCGAAAGATAATCTTCGTAGGATAGAACAGCGTCTTTGTAACCTTCACGCTCCTCACAGTTTCTTAAATACATTTTGTGACAAAATTCATCAAACGTTATCATCAGCAAATCCTTTCTTTATTGCTTCCCAGTTTTCAACGCATATCTCACCGATACAATACCTCTCATAATATGTCCACAGTAAACTATGCATTAGTTCACCTCACGGAATTGATATAGGAACATCTCTGCATCACGCAAATGCATGAACCCTTCGATATACGTTTCTTGTTGAAACGGATATACCTTGACTTCATACAGACCGTCTTTAGTCTGACCCAAAAATTCTGCCATAGTTTCAGTATGCATCGTTCATATCCTCTCCAAATTCTTCAATCAAAGCATCGTGTTCAGGCGTTCCTGCATAATACTCACAGAAACTATCGACACAGTGACCACTGATATCGTTGTCTTCACCACAGTAATCACACTGTCCATAATCAAATTCATCCATAATCATTTCCTCTCTCTTGACTATATCTTAATATACCACATAAATAATCTTTTGTCAAGTCTTTTTTTAACTTTTTTTTAATATAAATAACAATATGACAGACGAAATATTCGATTTTGGATTTACAATTGTAGATGAAGCTGAACTAGACGCAGTTCAAGCGGCTCAACAAAGTGTTGCGGCTGTCTCTACATCTGTAGATGAAACAAAAGAAAAACTAGATAAACTCTATAATGCGATACAACCATTATTGAATAATCTAAAAGCCAATCCTGATAAAGACTATATTCTTTGGCCGAATCGTCTTGAGAAAGTAGAGTCTTTTGAAGACTTCATTCAAGACATTTATACAGGTAAGAAATAATGTATCTATTTCCTCAGCCCAGAGAATTTGTAGAAAAGGGTGTTCTCAGTAAGTATATTCATGGTGAGAGTATTACCGAGTTTACAGAAGAACTCAGTGCGGCTATGGGCAGAAGAAGTTTTGAAGAGTGGGTATCATTGCTATCATATGGTGGTCAAGTAGCCGCACATATTACTTGTTCTAAGTATGAGAACATACTTGTCTGCACGAGTTATGATAATTCCAAATCAACTGTTATAACAGACAAGAATGACAACTACAACATATCAAGCGATGCGGGAACTCATATGTTTCCTATAGTCTGGAAACGTATGGAGTGTGCAGGTAACGTATATGTTACTAAGCCTTCTGTTACTAGTTCTATATTTGAAAAAGGATATGAAGCACTTGGCGTAAAAACTCTTCGAGTAGACGATTACTATCATATAGACCATCCAAGACCTTATAACATAATCAATGCTCCCGTGGCTAAGTTTGATGCTGTTATCTTGCTGACACCTAAAAAGATTAATCCTAATAACAATAAATTCAAAATTGAAGAGATTAAAAAAGATTTTGCTAGATACTGTAAAGAAGATTTCGATATCATTACATTATTCGAGCCAGATTATAATACACAAATTGTAGGAAGTAAAAAGAAAAAAACCAGTGATGTTATTCAATTTACTTCTGCACAAATTAACCCAAACAATTATGAAGATAAATATAGAGAAATTAAATATGATGTGACAGGCAAGCGTCATGTCGTTCAATCGATAGGATATTTTAATCTTCAGAGATTTTACAATAAAGTTGTAAATCAATTTAGGATTTTTTAAGCATGACAGATACATCAAGACAAGTTATTGAAGAAATTATAAGTTCTACTGACTCATCGTTCTCAACGCGAAATCGTGTTTTGGGTAACACCGAAATGAAAAATATTTCAATCAACATATTTCGGACATTAAAAAATCATGCAGTGCTTTATGGAAAAGACTATTCTTATTTCGAAGCGGTGAATGTCTGGGGCTCGTTTATGCATGTTGCTCATGGTGTGTTAATGAGAAACATGATGAAACTCAGAGGTCGTAGAAACGTTTTGTATGTTCATAATTTTGCTGAAGCATCGGGTGACGACGACCCAGCATTCTATGATACGATAGGGCAGTTTCAGCCACTAAATGTCAATAGAGTTCTTGCTCCCGCAATCTCAAATCATCTTAATTATTCAGATTTAAATTTTTATCCAGTATATTCTGGAACTGACACAAACTTTACTAAAGCTGTATTTGATGAAGCGGGTCTTACTAGCGTCTCTGCGACAGGTCAGTATAGACTTGGAGACAATATCGTATTATCAAATATTCCCGAAGGTGTAACGTTTGATGCTGTGTATTTTCATGGTATTGAACGAGCCGAAGATAGACTATACTCTATCGAAGAAATTCGTCAAGACTTTTCTGCTTACATTACAGATAATTGTCAATTCTACGATTACTATGAACAACAAGCGGCTCGGGAAGCAATGTTAAACGCAAGCACATCTGATTTCGAAGTAGAGGCTAGATGGTCAAGCACACCTAGAAATAATAAAGAGATTTTTGAATATGCATTTAGGGCTGTTGCTCCTACAGGTGACGTTGATGCAACTGTTGCGACTGCAAGAGAACTTCAAGTTGATATTAAAGAACAATATGTAGAAAACGTAAAATTTCTTCACGGTCAAGCAAAAAATCTTGGCGACAAAATTCTTAAGGTATTCTAATGCTAAAGTTTAAACAGTTTCTCAGCGAGGGTGTAGATGACCCCGCAATCTTCAAAGCAGTGTTTCTTGCTGGCGGACCTGGGTCTGGTAAATCGTTTATCGTAGGTAAGACTGGTCTTCCTGTTCTCGGAATGAAAGTCGTCAACTCTGACGATGCATTTGAGAATGCGATGAAGAAGGCTGGTAAAGCAATGACTCCTGATGAAATCTTCTCTGATGAAGGTCAAGAGATTCGCGGTAGAGCAAAAGCGTTGACTGGTAAGAAACAAGCAATGTATATCACAGGTCGTCTTGGTCTAGTCATTGACGGAACTGGTAAGGACTTTGCAAAGGTTAAGAAACAAGTCAAAACGCTTCAAGATTTAGGTTATGATACCACAATGATTTTGGTGAACACTGACCTTGATACTGCAATCGAAAGAGATAAACTGAGGTCACGCTCACTTGGTAAGAAAAAGGTCACCGATTACTGGAAAACAGTTCAGAGCAATATCGGTGCTTTTCAAACCATGTTCGGTAAAAAGAACTTTATAGTGGTTGACAACTCAACTGGTAAAGATTATCAGAAAGAAACGCTTCGTGCGTATCGTGATATCAAGAAGTTTATAAGTAAAGAACCTGATAATCCACTTGCAAAGAAATGGATTAAACAAGAGCGGGCAAAGAAAAAGAGAACCTAAGTTCTCTTCTCCAATTCTTCAACACGCTTTTCTAGTGCATTAACTCTATCTAGCAAAGATGGAGTTTTATTCTTACTTTCTTTATACATCCGATACATGTAACGGTCATAAGACTCTCGCGGACCTTCGTTGTTCTTTGCATATGTTTCCAATAAAACTTGACCTACAGACTTATCTGACATCAGACAGTTCTCTCTCAAAATATTGAAGACCTTCTCCTAGAAGAAGAAACACGCCTGCAACAACACCAATAGCACTGAATTCAACCAAGTTGACACCTATCAGTGCGCCACCTATACAGATACCAACAAGATTTGATGCTGGCGTTTTAAAGAATGCTTTTACTTTTTTCATATCTTAATCCTCAATGTAAACAATGTTTGAGTCTTGAACGACAACCAACTTGTCGTTTTCAACGAAGTTGTTGACACGCTTGTAGTAAGCGAGGTCAGTGTCAGAGAATTGCTCCATAGAGAAACCCTCATTCATCGCAAACATGCGATAGTTGTTGTCATCCTCAGGATAACCAAGGTCTTTCAGAATGTCGTTTACAGTAACCATTTTAATTCCTTATGTTTGGCGAACTCACCAGGACTCGAACCTGGAACGCAAGATTAGAAGTCTAGTGTGATATCCAGTTTCACCATGAGTCCCGATTGTCTTTATATTATATCAGGTAACTACTCTTTTGTCAATACTTATTTCGACATTTTCGGGTATTTCTATCTTAATATCTTTGTGATGGTGATGCAGAACAAACTTTGTGTCTTTGAACTCCTTGAACATATTCGGCCAGATTGGGCGCCAGTTGTTTGCAAGACGATGTGTGTTGTGAACACCTCTATCGCTCTCAAGCAATACATCAGTAAAACTTGTCAAGTCCATATCGAAAATACTATCAAAGCCATATAGATGAACTTCGGTTGCTTTCATTTTCTTACAAGCAAAGTGTGTTGCCATGTGTCCACACGAGAAGTTTGTAGCGGCTTGTCCGGGTGACTGATTGGGAAGTTGAGCGTATGATGGGATGTCAGTATGAAATGTTCTTACACAATGAGAATACTTCATATAAAAAGTTCCTTGATTTTCCATCCATAGTTTTGGACGCATACCAAGAATCCAGTCATACATATCAAGTTGAATCTCACCCTTTTGTAGAGCCGCCATCATTTTGAAGTCAACCATGCAAGTAGCATAGACTTCGCTTTTAGGCAATGAGAAAGGAGGAAAATTACAAATCAGTAACTTACCTTTTGTGCCTCTTTTAAATAGACCTGACGAAGGTCCGTTACCTAATACATTTACTCTCATTATTAACTTTCAAGCGATACAAGTTTTCGATTCTCTAAGTGCTGTTCAGCAATTGCATCTTTAGACTGACCCATATAACGAACAGCATGATGCTTCTCAATCATATATTCGTTGATAGATTGGTCTGCATAGTCTGTTGTGCGCCAGAGTTCACCCAGAATGCGTCCAAACTTACCTTCAGCGTCTTTTTGTGTTTTGAGAACAATACCACCTTTGTCGTCTAGCATCTTTGTGATAAATGCTTTTGCGGCTAATCCATACTTCTTCTCTTCGAGGTCGCGTGTGCGTGACTCAGGCGTATCGATACCATACAAACGAATACGCTCTTTCTTTAACCAGACACCAAATCCTAAATCAATGTCTACATCAACAGTATCACCGTCAATAATCTTTACTACTTCACATCTATATTCATACATTATTGGGCTCCTATATCGTGCCAGTTTTCTTTTATATATCTTAAATTTTCCAACTCATGTGGCTTTGGTCGACCACCACAATCAACAATCTTGATATTATTTGGAATATATTCAGGAAACTTCCACTGTCCCATCACCTTTTTACCCAAATCAAACTTCAAATTCTTTTTCCACTTGTCACCTAGTTCTTCGTCCAGATAGCAGATGTCGTTGTCTCTCAGAAACTTACCTGTCCATACCTGGTCACCACCATCAAACTTGATGAGTTTCTTCTCGTTAGGAAGAAACAACTCATAGATGTCTTGCATACGACCCGTTTCATATATCATCATTGAAGAACAAAACTTATTGTTCATCCATCCAATCGAATCAGCAAGACATGCCATCTTACTATTCTTGTTAATAGCAAAGTCTATTACCTCATCAAAGTTCTTTAGCAGAACATTGTCGATGTCTAGATATACATTCCAACCTGCAGGCATCTCGTTACTATAACAATACATCTTGTTCCACCAAGTCTTGAATGGTGCGGCAATTGGTGTTGCAAGGTCATCAATCTGATTAGGTCTATCAGTAATGCAGTAAGGGTCAACGATGTAATCAGATAACTCTGTAAAGCGTTGAATTAACTTTCGAGCATAGAGCATCGAATACTTTTCTGTGCAGACTGTAATTAAATTAATACGGCTCATGGTTCAATAATCTCAAATTTCTCGTTAAACTGATGCTTTGCAACACAACCATCGGGTCTCTGAATCGTAGAGAACGTATCTAACACCATAGCAATAAATGGATTATGTTCTTGAAGCCATGGCATATTTTTAAGATTTAAAAAGATGTCTGTTGGTTGTGCTGTGACAGTAGCCTCGTCAAGCAACCTCTTTGCTCCACTAGGCTTCAGCAAATATGCATGAGCGCCAGGGAAGTATTCTTTTGTTGAAAGACGATTGACGCCAAGTTTAGGTGGATTCTTCCAGTCACCATAACTTGGTTGACCAATATTAATCATGTGTGTATACGGAATATAATCAGGCATAGGCTGAATAAACACAACATCATGCTCAAAGACAGCAATCTCTTCGTTGTTCTCTGCACAGTATCTCCATAGAGAGTGATGTGATAGAAACGTTGACAAGCAAGGCTTGAAGCGAGAGAACTTATTGTCCTTGAATGTTCGTGTTCTAATGTTATGTTCTTCTGCGATTGCAAGAATATCATCACGCGGTGTTGTGGCTTTCCAATGCTCGATGTCAAATCCAATCTTTTTACCTGAAGCGATACAACGCTTTGCGGCTTTGACAGACTTCTCATTTTCTTCGATTGTTATTACAAATGCTTTCATCGTGTTGTGGTTGATTTCAACCCCTTCTGTATCTCTGTGTAGTATGGATATACAACTTGAAGCCATGGGAAGAACTGCTTACACATCACAGCATCATTCGGCCACATTCCTACTTCTCTTACTTTATCTAGCAGTTTCTTAGCGGCGGTTGGAGTAATCAGGTATGCGCTGTTTCCAGCAAGACCTTGAGGTAAATTAGGGTCACTCGGTCCATCAACAGAAGGAACTTGAGATAATCCATCTTTAGTTGATATCTTCTCATGAAATACACGAGACTTTCGTGTAGCACCAATCGGATTGTTAAGCCCTATTATACCACCTTTGAACTCATTTGTCAAGACATCTTTTTCTTTGAACTGGCGTATCAACTTCGCATCATGCTCAAATACAACGATTGGTTCGTCTCTACTAATAGTCTCTTGCCAGCATCTCATATGACTTACCATACACGCAATGCGATTAGAAAGATTTTCTGTCTTATAATGATGTAGTGTCATTCCACTTTTCAAGTCAACACCATCTTGAGACGCTTTAGTTGGATAAGTCCATGCTAGACCTGTCGTATCAATATGGTCAATCTTCTTTAAGTCACTCTCAATTGTTCCTGGAACTGTTGCAGGAAAAACAATTGGCTCAATCTCAGACTTTGTTGTTTTAATTGATTCGATGAGACTTCGAGTTGCAATCGTAGATTGATGATGATTGATAAGTGATATGATATAGCCGCGAATCATACAGTCCTCTTTAGAACAGTTACCCCTACATTATCTGTGCGATGGTCTACAATCTCCCAAGGATTGAGTTGAGCAACAAACTGCTTGAGAACTTGATACAGAGCATCATTTGCTTTACCATGCAAACGACTTGTATCGTGACATACAAGGTATTTTGCTACATACTGTGTATGCAGATTTAGTTCTTGAATCAGATGCTTTGGTGAATGCAGACTGTCAATCACAAGCAAGTCTGTGCGTGACACAGAGCGAGGACTTGTGCTGTCCATCTCACGAACAACAAGTTCGATGTTATGCTTCTCACAGTATGCCTCAAAGAGATGCTTGCTCTTGTTGTATTTCTCCATGCTAATATCAACAAGGTCAACTTTCTTTGGCTTCTGCATCAATGCACACGCCGCAGTTCCGCCTTGATGTGTGCCGAGTTCTTTATAAGTCTCACACTCATTCCAGAGAAGTTGCTTAATGATATCGTGCTGTTCACAATACTTGTCGCCATGTGCTTCTTCTTGCTGTCTGCGAATTTCTTCATAGAACTCTTCAAGAGTTTCGCAATGGTCTACTTTCGAGTTAATCATCAGAACACTCCTTGTTCTTTTAACATATTATAGTTATCGATTTTAGGTGCTTTTTGTGGCTGACCTAGTTTGATACGAGGACGAATGTGAATCATCTTAGCACTCTTTGGATTTGGTTTGTAACTACAGTAACACCACTCAGCAGGAATTGGCTCTGGCTCAAGTGGTAATTTTGCAAGCATAGCCAGACGATGAGTATAGAACTCATCATGAAACTTGTAGTTGTGTGACTGTCTCAAGTCGTCATCGCTGATATGCGCTCTCAGCATTTGGCGCAACTCACGACTCATCTTATAGATTGCACCACCCCAATATGCATAGCGTTTGTCAGACATATGAGGAATGCGAACTTGATACTTCTGAAAGATTTCTGTCTGATATGGTGTGTGCATACCAATACCCGGTAGTTCAAACACATCATCTTTCAGGTCTTTAACACAAACCATGTCAGTGTCAACCATTAATGTTGTATCATACTCATCAAACTCTTCATTGAACATTGCAAGTTTTTGGAGTTGACTACTCAGTCCTCGCTGAAAAGGATGTCCTTCAAGCAGACGATATTCTACGCCGAGATAACTCGCATAGTCTTTCATGCTCTGAACAGAAATTTTTTCCATCTCACGCATCGGTCCATTCCAATGCTGTAGAATAATTTTCTTCATGGTAATATCCACTCACTTGTTGGTCGATTCGCAATAGTGCGATGCCATTCATAGTCTTTATTATCGGCGTTTCTCAACTGCACATGAACAAACTTCGTGTGTTTTGTTCTACAGTCCCAAACAGGTCTGACTCCTGTGATGCCTGCTTGACCGTGATAATGAACATAACTGTTCCAGCCTTCGTTCATCTCAGTATAATTTATATTGGCAATATGTAGCATCGCATGGAGGTAGTTCTGGTCAATCGAATAAAAGCGATTGAGACCTTGCATATTACCAATATATTCTCGAAAAGGCACAAAACCCTCTCGTGCTTTCTCCATGCCTTTTTGTGTATAGAGAACAACACCAGAGTTGAACACTTTGAGTTTTTTCTCTTCGTTGCGTGGCATGTCTGTCTTCCAGACATCTTTACAAATGTTAGCCCATGCTTCGTCGCCTCGTGAGTTGATGCCGCCTGTTGCTTCATGACGCAACTTCTCTTTGTGTATCTCTCTACAGATACCAATCTCTTCGATGTCTTGTTCAAAGATATTTTCTGTTAAGTTGTCAACTGGTATAATATCAAGGTCACAGAATAAGATGTTATCATACTCTTCGTAATACTCTGGATTGTAAATAGGTTCAAACGCATTATAGTATTCTGGAATATTACACTTATCTTTTGCCCATGTCGGATTGAGATTAAACTTGTAATCTGCTCCAATACTCTTTGCATAGTCGCTCATGAATTGTTTACCGACTTCGACACCATTCGGCATCTTCTTGCCAGGCATCACTGTCCAATACTGATAGATTAGATTTTTCATGATACTTTCTCGTAAAACTTATCGATACGACCTACTTGAGCGAACTCTTTATAACCAAGTTGTTTCATCTTCTTATAAAAACGATTATTGTAATTCTCATCAGCCGCAATCTCAATCTGCATGATTGGTGAATAACGCTCTAGCAAGTTCTTCATACCATCAAGAACGGGCAGATTGTAGCCCTCAACATCAATCTTGATAAAGTCTACATCCTGAAAGTCAAACTCATCGACTGCACGACACGGAAATGATGTTGTTGGAACAAAGTCATTCTTACGATACAGATAGTCAATGATGCCTTCGTGAACAACTGCACAACCACCAGAGTTATTCGTATTGATAAACATATCGACTGTTCCTGTCTTATCAGACACAGCATATGGATATAAAGTTACATTGTCTAACTCAGCGGTGTTATGCTCAAAGCAATCGATATGAATAGGCTCAAATGTATGAACTTGCTCAAAGTGTTTCGAAAAACGAATTGATGTGATACCGATATGTCCACCTAAATCAAGACAAGTGCGATAGTTTTTGATTTTCTTTTGCGCTGTTTCGAAGTGTTCTTTGTCCCATTCAAGACCATTACGAAACTTCCATGAGTTGTCACCTTGAGGATATTTTAAATTCATGTTCTTTCCCATTTTACATACATTCTGTTCTTGTCTGGCATAAACTCAGTAACTTTGTAACCTGTTGCCTCTGAAAGCATTATATGATAATTTATATGCCAATTAAAGAACGGAACCTGACTAACTTTGTCATTGCCGTGGTCAGGGAATCCAGGATTACATCTCCAGTAGATACGCGACTTATCTTTCATGCAGAACTTAGTCAAGTTATCGATTTGTTCTGCAACATCTGTGAACTCACCAAAGTTAATACTACCTAGACAGAACGCAACATCAAACTTTTCGTCAGGTCGATAGTCTTCTATCGCCACCTGTTCGTCTGACCCAATGTCTGTAATATCGATACCGTGTAAGTTTTTAATGTGTCTCTTAAAAGGATTGACCCCACAACCAACGTCAAGCACAGATTCTCTATCATTAATTTCATTTATCAATCTCCATCCGGTCCAGTGATAACCATCGAGTCCTGCGGTTCGAGAACTTGGCCAATCATATGTAAAATAATCTTTTAACCATTCTCTGTCGTAGGTAACCATATGTAGTAATCTCTTTTTCCGTCATTATGTTTTTCGAGTTTGTTTTCGCGAACAAATTCCATGATGAGAAGGTTCTGCATCTGTATCTGTTCTATTATATTGTCATCGTCTCGATACCATTTGTAGTTAGGATACGAGATATTCCAACCACCACATTCGTGCCACCAATCAAAGCATTCTTGATTAGTTCTATATACCAAATGAATAGGACACCCAAAGCCCGTAAGATATGGTAAGTGATACGCAAATGTGTGAGACTTGATTACGCGAATGCCCTCACCACTGAAAGGCTCGTCCCAGTATTTCTCTTCATTTCGAAACTCCATGCCAGGGTCAAAGTATGCACCTCGATGCATCAAGTTCTTACAACCATCACGACCACGCCAATACTCACGTTCAGATGACATATCTGTCTTGTCAAGGTCATCACGAGTGTATAGGTGGTCTTCCACATACCCACTCCAACGTGAGCCTGGCGCACCTGTTACGAAGATATACTTATCGTTCATTCTTTGGTCTTATCCCTTGCCAGACTTGTTCATCAAGCCAGTGAGTGTCAACATGCTTTACATACTTCTCGTTTTGGTTCTCACTGATTGTCTTATTTATTCGTTCATCATCATATGCAATCGGGAAGTCTAGAACCTTTGACAACCACTTCAGGTATGCACTACCATAGAGATAGAGCGACTCATGAGATAGGAAGTGTAGGTCTGCATCTAGACTGTGATAGTATTGCAATGCAGTTGGCATCGTGACTTCTTTTCGGACTCGTCTCTGTTGTTCTCGATTGATATTCTCTTCTCTTACAACGACACAGACTTTCACATCATACCCTGCGTTCTTTGCCTCGTTCACGACTTCTTGTATCTTCGGAACTTGCTTCACTCCATCATACACAAAAGGCACACTGACGTTTGCGACAATAGCAGAACCTTTCAACATACTCTTCGTCTTTGACGGGTCGACCCAACACTCTGCAAAGGGTTCTTCGTCACTTGGAATCCAATACTTGTCACCGAAGTCCCACCCACTTACATATGGATGATAGCCAAGCACCTTACTGAATAGATGATTACCCGAACCTTGTGGTCCTGTAACTATCAGTAATCGTTTATACTCTTTGTTGCCCGACATATGTTCTCACTTTCAATGGGTTGACTTCATCTGTAGGACCTGTTCCTGAGTCAGGACTGAATACAAATAGCGTTACGTCTTCGCCTTTATTACACATGAAATTGTGTAAAACATTTCTTTCCATGACCCAGCAATCACCTGCTTTGATAGGGAACATTACATTGTTGTCGAGTTCAATCTCACCTTTACCTGAGAGAATTAATCCGATGCGTTGACTTGGATGTGTGTGAAGTGTCTGCTTCATCCCTGCGGGGAAGTGAACATAGTTGATAACAGGGAGTCCAAGACGACCTGGGTTCACCGCTGTCGTATTCGTGCCGCCATCCATGTAAGACAGATTGCCTTTTGGATTATCGTGTGGTATAAACATGCGGTCATCGTTGAGGTGTAACCCATAGAACTTGATGTGAGCAAACACAGATGTCTCGTTGTGTGTCTCAACAGTGAACTCATTATCTGTCTGTCCTGCGAAACTATTTGTCTCAACAGACCAGCCATTCTTCTTATGGACACTACAATCTTTGCCCATGATATAACTTGTTCCAATAGACTCGTGATTGTTGAGATAGGTCGTGCTGGTGCCTTTCACAACTTGAATGTCATAGTTCCATATATCAGTGATTTGATATATTTCACCATTCTTTATTTGTTTCATCATAATCCTGTAACTTCTCTAATTTCACTAGGGATAAAGGGTCTTGACATTCTTTCGGGATGCCAGACAATAGCACAGATGTTATCTTTAATCCAAGACTCTGTGTTACCTTCATCATCAATATATAAGTATACACTATTTGGTGGTAGTTTGTCAATACAAATATCGTGGAAACTGTTCACTTTTATGTGAGTAGGTGCATCGCCATAGATTAGATGCTCAGTGCCATAATGACCCTCACATTCTTTTGTTGTGCCGTTGAGCATCTCCGTTAGCAGAAACGCACCATGACAGATACCGAGCATAGGTTTGCCCAGTCTTGACATTTCAGTTATGAGAGATACTTCTGTAATGATGCGAAGTTTGTCATTGTCCCCACCCGTAATGATGAGCAGGTCAAGAGACTCCGCAAGAGATTCATAATCTAAGTCTTCACGATTTGGAATTGGGATAAGTTCATGACCCTTTAGAAACTGATACCAGTTGTGGTCTAGAGAGTCATGAACTTGTCCGTTGTGCGTGAGGACTCTTTGTGTGAGTCCTACTTTCATTTACCAACCGTAGGCTGCGTTCACAAGTTCGCGTGAACCTTTTGCTTCGACTGTGTTTGCACATGAGATTTCAAACAGGTCTTTACGCATCGCTTCGATGATACGAAGAACACGGCTCTGTGTTTTCTCATCTGTTGCTACTTTGCGTAGTTTGTAGCCACCGATGCCACTGTGAAAGCCTTCGTCCTTTGCAATCTCACGATAACGACCAGAGATGAAACTATCTTCGATAGTGTCAGCCATCTGATTCCATACTGCTTCTGCACGACCCTCAGCAACGAGTTGGTATGCAGCCAGGGCTGCCTCGTCATTCTCTGCGTCATACTTCTCAAGCAGTGATGCGCCTTTTGCTGTATCCATTTCACGTTCTTTGCGAATGGCAGTGACTGCATCGACTTCTTCACCAGTGATATGCTCAATGACTTCTTTGACCATACGATAGTGTTTTGCTTCATCGGCTGCTTGTTTTGAAAGCAATTCTAATTCTCTTGGGTCTGCATCATCTTCTGCACTTGCAATCTGTGCAGAGATTTCAGACATATTCATACGTTCATTGACCATACGACCAATAAAGTGGTCCACCATTTCTTCTTTTGAAAGGTCGTTTTCGAAGTATGCCTTGACATTCATCTTAGATGCTTCGAACAATGCTTGGTTTTCTTTGCGAATTTTCTTCACAAATTCATTTGGATTTAACATGTTAGACTCTCCTAGTCACTCTACTAATATAAGGTTGACAATATTGTCAGTCGTATTTATAAGCGTTAGATATTCAAGTAAGAGAGAAGTTCGTCAAGTATTTCTTCATTTCTCTCAAAATATTCTTTCAGTTGCTTTTTATTATCATCAAGTTTAGTGCCAGTGTCACGACCATTGATTAAGTCATCATACTTGATAATGTGGACATCTGTATAATCTTCTACTTCTGAAGTATTAGTCCAGTGACCTGGTTTAGCATTAGTCAGCATTTTATATGTGCTAACCATTGCAGTATGAATTTCATGCTTTGTAATCTTACTTGGGTCTAGATTATTATTGATTATGACCGCTTGAGTTACAGGCGAGTGAATATTCAGAATTCCCCCATATTCAGCACTTATTCTTTCAAGTCTATGTTCTAGCAATTTTAATGTAACATTATCTTTTGCTATTGTTGTTTCAGTATTATAATCTATTTTCTTTTCAGAAACAGTTCTAAGATGTAAACCGATGCCATTTGCAAGTAAACTGCCACCAACAAATTTCTTCATAAAGACGAGTTCTTTCAGAAGATATTCGTGTCCAGTCACATCAATGTAATATAACTTAGGTGATTTAATCTTACAATTTTTATAGAACTTTAAAGGAGATGAGTCTTTACCATAAAGAATTGTCTGCTCAGACCACTCCGGGAACTCATTCATAATATAATGAGATTCATATTCATAGTATCGATAACAATTTGGTGAACCAGCGTATTCATTCGTCTTTACAGAACGAGTGTTATCATACATTCTTTCGCCATCTGCACTTTGATAGTCATCAAGAATCTCGCTGAGAATAGCACCACCGCTACCAGATGGAGCGAACAACGTAAAGTTAATATTTTGTTTCTTACCTTCGCTATAGGTAAATTCAGTATTAGATTGCATTCATCAACTCCGTAACGTTCTCGCCTTGTTGAGGCAATAAATCTTTCAAAAAGAAATGAACGAAGTGACATTCATCAATTTTTGTATTTGCTGTATATAGCCCATTCCATTTCCAGTCCATATGCTTTGTCGGAATCTTATATTTCTTCACAAAATAGTTAAGCATAGTCTGGTCGGTCGACCACTTCCATGCGCCGATACCATCTACAAAGTCTTTGAACTCACTTCTCATTACAAACTCAAGAGGTGACTGTCCATTCAGATACGATGAGAAAAGACTTGAGTTCATAAGCATCATGCCCATGTTGTAGAACTCAAAGCCTAGATTGTTCGGTTTGAAATCAAGTTTGTTATTGTGCAATCTGCTATATTGCATCTTTGAATAGTTTGTAATCTTTTCTTTATACTTGTTCGTCAGTGGCATCTCGCGTTCACAAACAGCGCCAAATGCACGTTCTGTCCCAAACTCGTCAAAGATGTTTGGTGCATCTTCACGAATATAGATGTCAGCATCGACAATTGCAATCTGGTCAAAGTCTGACAGATACTCAAATGCATTTTCTTTCTCATAGATAGGTAGATATCCACCATACTTCTCATATGAGTTCTTGCTACGATTGGTGGCAAACACATCTGGCTTGATACGAAGTTTTGGTTGTGTCAATACACGATGAACAATATCATGCTTCTTACAATAGTCATTTACCGATTGAAGGCAGTGTTCGTATAGTTTAGATGGTTTGCCCACCGAGACTTGAAAAATTAATCTATTCATGTGTCATAGTTCCTCCGACATGAATGTCGTAAATTGGAGTTGCATGTTCTGTTATATATGTCTCGTCTTTACCCATTGCTATGAATAGAATATCATCGACAAAACTATACTGCGGACGACTTGTTACGATATCAAGTAACAACTCAGCATAGTGAGGTGTCATATAATATGCATGTGTTGGTGGACAGATTTTAAAACCTTCTCCCCAAAATGGGTGTCCTCTAAAGCGATGACCACAATAGTTTTCCCACGCATCGTCATTTTGAAATGTAGCAAAAGCAAACAACTCTGAAATAATAGGAATCTCTTCGCTCAAGCATTCCACATCGTGTTCAATGATTGTGATTGGTTCGTTCATATCAATACACTTCTTCCAGAGTTCTACATGACTATAGAAGCCTGCTTTCTCTGTATCAGTGAATTCACGAAAGTCGTAGTATTTTCCAAACTCAAGATAGTCATAGTCATCAAGAATTTTAGGAGTTATCGCATCAAACATATTGATTTTATATCCAAACTTTTCCCAAGTCGAAAGAGAAAGTTTCTTATAATAATCAGACACGCTATTATCTGGAATCTGTATCATCCAGATATTGTCTTCAATCGTTTGTAACTCTCCATTGTATAACTTCATCTGTTTCTCCATCATAAAATAGTCTGTGTTGAATTGTAGACTCACTCCACTTTCTTGCATTTACAGGCCAATATTCTTCCGAAGGTCTATTGAAGTTAGCAACAAAGTGAGTCTTCGACCTAATTCTTCGACCGCGTTTACCTTTCATGTATTTGTGAATAAAATCGTGCATATACGCATCAGGATTCATTCTCACAACAAAAGGATTTCTTCTTTGAGTGTGTCTTAAAAATCTTTTCAGTAGTGACGGATGATAAAATCCCGCACCAAGGATGTTTTTAGTCATGTGATAAAAATCGTAATTTTCACAATCCCAATCCATATGTTGAAGCAAAGCATCATGCTCACATATAATTGTTGGCTCATTTGATTTGGCTACCTGACGCCAGGCTTTGATGTGACTCATCCAGACAGCTTTTTCAGTCTCAGAAAATATGCCCGCAAACTTGAAGCCTTTTTTATCTTGCTCTCTTTGTCTTTTTTCTTCTTCGGGTCTTAACAGAAGTTTCTCCGCAAAACGAATCTGAGGGTCTTCAAACGTGTCCATAGTCTCGGGCGTAATCGCATCCACATATGTGACAGTATAACCTTCTTTCTCCCAGGTCTTTCTACTTATCTCTGCACTTTCCTCAGAGATTTTGTGACCTTTCATTCTAATCATAAGGACAGGTGGACGATACTTATCTGTAGTCATTCAAATCAAACTCTGTCCCATACATATGATGTAAATCTCTGTTATGATTACTATACACTAAAACCTCAGGGTCGTCAAGTAAAAAGTCACACCCACGGCAGTAATCAGGATAAGTTCCATTAGTATGGTCATCACGGAGTTTTGTGTATTCTTTGCCGAACCAGATTTCTTCGATTGTGTTCTCGCTCGTGTGTCCAAGAACGGCTTCTTCGTCTCGTCCAAGAACTTGACAACAAGGAGCAACAGCACCTCTTTTACCATCAAGACCACCAGCACGAATAACAACATCAGGACTAAAAGGTCTACCACAGGTCTTTACCTCACCTTTGCGTTGATTATTTCCAACGTCATATACACCAGACCAGTTATGCATCTTCCATATCTCAGTCTTAATGTCGAGTTCATTCACAAGATTTTTGTAATTCTCAAGTTCTTCATCAAAGTTGTCATTGTCAGTAATCAAATGATATGTCGCAACAACACAAGAAGAGCCTGTCTCTTTGATATAGTCACGCATCTCTCGAATATTTTTCTTAATAATCTCAAAGGTACCACCTTGAGTATTATGCATCCACTTATTATAGTCTTCACTTGTTGACCCAATAAACGAGAAACGATAGAAGTCTAGACCAGCATCAACACAGTCTTTCATGAATTGACCATGCATACGAAAGCCATTAGAGAAGATAACTGCTTCGCTATTATACTTCTTGACAATCTTAATATACTCTGCTAGATTGCGATTGAGTGTTGCTTCGCCACTGCCGTCTAGATTGACGACACGAAGACCATGCTTTGCACAATCAGCAACATTCTTTTCAAACTCTTCAAGACCCATCTTCTTTAAAAAGTCTTTATGTCTACCACCTGTTCTCATGTCTTGAGGACACATTGAGCAACTGTAGTTACATCCACCATTAATCTCAATTACTGCTCTATCAATTTTAAACATATTTTATCTCTTTTACAGTTTTATTATAAAGTTCGTCGGCTCGTTCTTGCATTCTAGGAAACGTATCTTTCTCAAAATGTTCTTTTGATTTAAGCCAGTCATGAAAAGTCTTGCTGTCTTTTGCTTTCAATGCATTTGGTGTAGCATATGATGTGATACCTTCATATGAAGGAATAAGCATTGGTTTACAGAAATTTCTTGCTATCCAGTGCCACATACCATCATAAGAAATAACAGCATCGCAATTCTGAATCTGACGATACGCTGTCTCTATTGGATGTCTGTATGTGAGTTCAATAACATTGTATCCCCACTCATCTCGCATTTTTTTGATAAGATTGCTCCACTCTTCGTCAGTAACAAATCTTTTCCAACGACGAGGTGGTTCAGCATTCTTACTAGAATTAAAAACAACAATCTTTTTAGGCTTTGCTGTCTTGAACTCTTTCGCCGCAAATAACCAACCAGGGTTATACCATGCACCAGTTCGACCAGTGCGTTCAGCAGTATCTTCTATGTTTCTATTAACAAAGTTTACTCGAACTTTATTCAAATCCCAGAACTTGTATTTGAACATTTCCGAGTTATATACATGAACTAAATCAATTCTTTCATGCTGATGATACTTCTTATAAATCCAATCAGTTCGTTGAATGATTGTCTCCGGGTCATCTGGATGATAAAGAAAGTTGGGTCCATGTTCCCAATGTATTTCAAGAATAACTTTTTGACGATTTGCAAAAGACCAGCGAAGAGCGACATTGATAATTTGCATCGCATCGCCAACGCCAGGCGTTCCTCGCCATTGTATGATTTGTGCTTCTTTTACCATTATATAATCATAACCAAATCTATTTCTCTACTTTTTACTTAATGCATCAGCACCAAAGAATGCAGATACTAATACTGCAATAGAAGCAAAATAAGTTGGAGCAATATCAGCAATCAACTTGGCTGCATTTTCTAGACCAAATGCGCTTGTCAAAAAGATGCCAATTGGATATAGAAGTAGTCCGCCTAGAGCAAACCAAGCCATCTTACGAATAGCATCTCTTTGTGCATCTTTGTCTTCTAATTCTTTGCGCTTAAATTCCATATACATTGCATGTTCTTCTTCAGTGACATGACCATCACCATTTGTATCAGCAGGATGAAAGCCTGCATTTTTAAGTTCTTCTTCCATAACATCCTCGTTATTATTATTGTTATCGAGGGTATTTAGTCAACCAAGAACTCGTAAATATCTTTCCAGTTCTTCATCAGAGGGAAGTCTTTACAATTCATATTGTATGCATGTTCCATGACAAGAGGTTCAAGACCAACCTTTGCACCTGCATATGCATTCTCTACCTTATCTTCAATCCAGACATACTCAGTTCCTTCATAGGGAGCAAGAACTTCGTCTTTATCAGCACCAGTATCAAGATAGATGAACTTCTCAAATGCAGTCTCACCGAACAACTTCTGAATGTTCATTGTCCGCAACCGTTGTGCGTTCTGGTCTTTGCTCAGACTTGTAATCAGGTGAAAGACATATCCACATTCTTCATGGAGTTTTTTGACATACTGAATAGCATCCCGAAGAGGCGGAATGAAACCAACTGCGGCACTTTCATTGAAGTCCCGAACTAACCGTTTGGCTTCTGCTTTTGGAATACCATAGAGTTCGCTGATATCATATGCGAACTTATCAGATACACGATATCCCTTCTCATGCATCCAGACATCGAATGCATAACCCCAGTTCAACAGAACTCCGTCTGCATCAGTGAGAATGACTTTGTGATATTGTGTATTGTATTCTAACATATTATAACCTTTCTTTTCATTATGTCTCATTATGACATAAAGAAAGAGAAATGTCAAGCACTAAATGTATTTAAATAGATTAATACTGTGATGGTCAAGCATTAATACTTTGCCGTTGCCGCCCGTATAATGTAGGAAGTTTTTGTTCCTCCAATCTTTATACTCATTATAATGCGCTGGAGTATCGTTCCACGTTTGTTCTAACAACTTGATACGAAAATTATGCTTCATCAACTGGGATGAAATGAATGGCTGGTCGTTGTTTACCCACCTTGGGTCTTTATTATCTACTCCGTCTTTATAAAAAGCAAACCAATCGTCAAAAGTTTCTCTCGCTTTTAAACGTGCTTCTTTTGTCCACAACATAACACCTGTATTGAAGATTGCTACTTTACTTGGCTTTGCAGGTGGTGGTGTTCCTATAACAGGAACACCTAGTCTGTCATACTTGTTTTTCAATAACTTAAAACTCTTTGGTCTTCTATCCCAACTATTATACCCACCATTACCTCTGCCTGATATAATTTCACTCTCATAGATACCTGCCATATCAAAAGAGCCATCAACTAAATCAAAGATGTTTTCTTGTGTATTACAGATAACATCACTATCTACATAGAGAACATTATCAAACTGGTCATAGAGTTCATCATATACAATACGAAGAACCTCGAACAAATATAGGTCAGTGTTGTGACCACAGCCTTCGGTGAACACTCTTTTGCTTGATGTATGATGAGTTACATTGTGTAATTTAGCATACCTAGCGAAACTATCCCACGACAATCTGGCTGATTTTCTGTATAGTTCGTCACGCGGACCGTCATATTGTTTTACACGTTTTCGTTTACCAACATTCTCTGTAATCATATATTGGAAAATTAAGTTTTTGCTCATTCAATTAAGCCAGTCTTGTATACTGTCTTACCATCTTCTTTCATGGCAGTCAATACAGACTTTCGATTACCTTCTGTCTTATATGATACATGAACCCAACCAGAGTCGGGAATTCCTGGCGTATAGAACTCAAGAATCAATTGGTCAAATTCTAGATAGTCTTCAATCCATGTTGCGATTTCGTAGTTCGAAGTGCCTGGACATTCGATGTCAACCGCTTCACCTTTACAGTGCTGTGAGCGTGACGAACCACCAACGGCTTCGTTCAATGCAGGACCTCGATAGCCCGAATTGATTACAGTCACGCCAAACTTATCACGCACAGGTTGAACAACATTTTCAAACAGTTCTTTGGCGGCATCTAGATGTTCGCCTTCGGGCGTATTATCAATGCCTTGTCTCAAAGCAGTCTGTGATTTTGTAAATTCGCTTAGTGAGAAATTCTTAGATAGTTTCATTTTACTTTTCCTCTTTCAATCATTTCTTTCGTCATTATATAGTCTCGCACGAAGTCTGACCTTACGATGTCTGCCCATCCGAACTCAACTGTGGTAAAGTTATTCATTACTTCGGTGATGTTCATAAAGTCAAGAATACCAGTCTTGTCTGACTCTTTACCTAAGTCACTCTGATAGTAATCACCACTGAAAATAATACGAGTGTTTCGACCTACACGAGTAATAATACTGTCCAGTTCATGAAACGTAAGATTTTGCATTTCATCAACCAGAATAATAGCATCGTCAATTGTCTGACCTCTGATAAACGAAGTAGACATAAACGAGAGTGTGCCTTGAGTTTCAAGCATCTGATATGCTAGTTTCTCGTTGAATAGTTCATTTGCAATTGCTCTATATGGTGCTACATACGCATCAATCTTTTCTTCGATTGAACCTGGAAGATACCCCATCTCTCGTGTAGGAACTACGCTTCTTACAATAACAAGTTTGTCTTGTTCATAAGCCTTGTCGAGAACATCTGCAAGTGCCAAATACATTCCTATAAATGTCTTGCCCGTGCCAGCAGAACCACATAGAACAAGATGGTCGCCCGAGTCCCATGCATCATATGCTATTTTTTGATTTTGTGTGATTGCGGGATAATCAAGAAGCCCATCAACTTTGAGTCTTTTCATACTCATGTTTTGATATTGTTTCCTTTACCAGAACCCTTCTTGATGTTCTTCATCAGGTCTTTCCAGTCACCTGATGTTTTGTTGATTACATTACCTGTCGATGAAACAAGTGCAGGCGCACCAATCACTCGTGACCAGTTAGGGTTTTCTTCAAGGAATTTTAGGGATTCTTCATAAGAACAGAAGAGGTCTTTTTCTTCTCCTGTCTCTTTATGCATCATTGTATATGTCGGCATTTATATCTCCAAGTAAGTAACGGTGAGGATGACTAGCACCCCCACCGAGATACTGACCACCTACCTTTTTATGCTAGAATTGAACTTTCGTATTCAGCAATAGTTTGATTAATGAACTCTTTTTTAGCCGACATCTTTTGAGCAAGGGTAGTGCGTCCTTTTTTATGAAGTCTGCTAATGTAGTTGTCGAGTTCTCGACTGTCGTTCTTCAATCTCTCTATTTGATTTCTTGGCATAGTTGCTCCTTGTTGTTATTAGAGGGAAGTTGAGCATAACGAAAATCTAAGGAAGTAGATTAGGGAAAGCCTCCTCTACTATCTTCTTAGTCAATCCTTTGTATGGTGGTTTCTTTTGCACCATATTTAAAACAATCAACGCATCGTCTGCATGAACACTTTCAAGCAGTTGGATAAACATATTCTCACGTTTATATTGCTTCATACCTTCAGACTTTTTAAAGCCTTTTACAAAGTAACCAAAGTCTCGATGCTGTTGTCGCAGAGACGAAGGAACACTTTCAGGTTTGTTAGGTGTGTAAGGCGGTTTGCCTGGAGGTAAGTTCCATTCAATAGATTCATCATATGCGCCACGCAAGACATCGCGGACAGCAGGGACTCCATTATCTTTTAGAAACTGAACTTTTTCTTTTCGAGTTTTCTTCTGTGAAAACTGTTCGAAGATTTCGAATACTTCTAATTCCATTATATCCTCATATAGTATTATATAGTGTTTTCGTTGTTTTCATCATGCAATTTATTTACATAATTTGTAAAATATTCTCGCACACCAGCAGAACTATATGTGAACCCTGGTATGGTATGAACACTTATATAGCCATCGTTTATCTCAAGAAAAATCTCATACCAATTCTTCTCAAATCCATCAGCATCAGGATAACCAGACCATGTGAGTATGTAGTTGCCTAGTTTTGCGAGTTCTTCATCAAACGGTTTGAATGCCATAATACTCATCAAACTCCTCTAACATGCTTTCATATTCAGTGACTAAAAAAGTGTAAGTGACAATACATTCTTTGTTATCAACTTTCTCTGCTTTCTCTAAGTCATCCTTGGCATGTTCGAGAAATCCCTCGATAGCATACCGTTTAGCCCGAATGTCCATTTCACTCATCATGCGGCAATTGCCTCCTCACCAGTGTAGATGTAACCTTTGTCAAACTTACCAACATTGACATTAGTGTAGTATGCAATGTCAAAGTAGTCAGTCATGATGTCGGTTTTGTTATACCACTCACCACGACCAGTAGGTGCTTTCATTGCAGTCACCAATTCATTCAGAAAGTTAGCAGTCACTCCGCTATAGAACTTGTCAATGTGATAAGTGTTGACTTGACTGTGGTGAAGACCATCAGTGGCAGTGTAAAAGATGTCATTTCCACGAGCGTCAACACCTTCGAAGTTCAAAGGCCCTTGTTGCAGGGTCACAACCAAAGAACTGTGATGGTTGATGCTGATAGAACCTTTCATACCATACTTCTTGAGAACTGCCTTGATTCCAGGCGCTAACTCTTTTTTCATCTCTTGTGATACATAAGCCATAGTTTGTTTCCTCTCTCTTAACTATACTATTATATTACGACATCCCGCAAAGAATGTCAAGCGAAAAGTGCCAAATATTCAGGATTATTTGTTTCTAAAGTAACAAACGGCCCGAAGTATCCTTCGAAAGTCTGCAACAGATGATTGTAGTCACCCGCCTGCAAGTCTTCCATGACCTCATCTTTATTGTAATCAAGTTCCCGACACAGATTAGATGCCGCACCTAGAAGAACAAACGCATTGCCTTCGGGCCCATCTAGGTTGAGAACATATCCAGTATCATTGTTTTGACGTATCATAATCTAATCCTTTCTAGTAGAGGTCAACACCAAGTTCTTCAATGAGAATGCCAGCGACAATCTCACGGTCAATGGTGTCACCACCACCCCACCGATGTTCACCATCGGTGAAGAACTTCTCATCGCCACGCATCAGATAGATGTTAGTGGCTTCCATGATTTGTTCACGAGTCGCGAAGTCACGGTTAGCATACAACTGACCTTCGCCATAGAACATCTCACAGTAGTTTGCGAACTCTTGTTTCTGTTGAAAAGTAATTTCGTTAATCATTTCTAAGTCCTTTCTAACTCAACTTATACTTTATATTACAACAAGTATCAGAGATTGTCAAGCACTTTTTTTAAATTAATTTGCTATTTCGTAGTTGTGAATTATAGCACCACCCAGAATAGTGTTCATCACATTTAAGAATTGACGGTTTCCATAATAATGAACAACTCCACCAAAGACTGCTTTATACAATATCAGTTCTTCGAGGCTCGGTCTATTAGGCAATAGAGGATTGATTTCTCTACAGTCTGGACACTTTCTAATCACTCTGTCTGTTGTATACACATCTAGCGCATTGAGAGTCCAGAACAACCACAACTGATTGTCAGTCGGGTCATTAAAGTCTTCGAGTGGCTCGTCACGGACATGGTATTCCCAATCTGGTTCAGGTCCATACACTTCTGCGTGAAGTGGTGTTGTGAATAAGAATAGAAGTAGTAGTAGTTTCTTCATTTTTTTATCTCATGAATATGACCGCGAAGTTGTTCCATATTAAGTTTAGTATCTTGAAAGAATAAATCTAGGTCAATCTCTTCAGGACAATCACGAAGAAGTTCTTGGAGATATCTACCAGAAGTTTCTTTTCGTGGCTTTATGAAAAACTTGCCATCTTCAAATCTTAGAATGTCATCCATCTTACGAGGTTCGTCCCACAACTCACAATTAATGATTGGCTGTCCATTATTGAGTGTGATATGATAATAATTGTCAGGTGTCTTTCCTAAATATCCAGCCGCTAAAGATTTTGTATCCTTTGTAACATGATTTATCAGCAGAGGTATTGCTGTATCAATCGAGCCGTAATGTGATAAAAACTCTACATTATACTTTTTACAATGATGAATGAATTTTTTATCAAGTGTAAAGCCACTCATATTGATAATAAGCGTTTCTTCATATCTTCTTCTGGTACCAGCAAGAAGCCAATTTAATGTATCTTCGTTTGATACCATGATGTGTGTATATTTGTCTCGCTGAATAAGTCTATTCAGACCGCCCGAATCATCAGATTCAAAAGCGAGTTTATCGGGAATAGGTCTGTTGAAGTGATACTTACATGTCATAAGAGCAGGAAACAAATGCGTAAACAATGCTGATGCATGATGTAAATTTCGTGTCTGAAGCACTTTGCTATCAGGCTTAAACTTAAAGATGTTAATAGCACGTTTTGAAATCTCATAACACTCTTTGTGAGAAAATTCTATTTTGCGTGACCGGCGCGTCGAGCCTGATGTTGAACTTACAATGAATGGGTCATCTTCACTAATATCATATGCAGGTAAGAAATCCTCAACATCTTCATACATCTTTAATGCTTCACACTTGAGAACTTTCTTAGAATATGTCTCAATCATCTTCTGATGAAGACCACCATAGATGTTAGTTGACTTTTCATCATCAATACAAAAGTCAGCAGGTCCGTGAATAGCAAGTTTGGTATATTTGAGTGACTGTTCTGTGGCAGGAGCATCAAGTAGAATAACACGCAATCCTAACTCAGCACATGCCATGAGAGCAGAGACATGCATAGTATTCACATATATAATACCAAGAGTAACCAAATCACCTTTCTTAGCACCAGCATCATTTAGCATATGCTTGAAAGAGTTGGTCATGTTAGAAATAGTATTGAAAGCGTCTTCGTCTTTTTTGTAGACGATATCCTTTCGAATAATGTCGCGTGTGATTAGCATGGTATTCTACCTACCCTCAAAGAACTCTTTAATTATATCACAAGTTGCGTGATTTGTCAAGCCCCATATTGAAATTTATCTCCATCATATATGAATTCGATATTCATCTTACTTTCCCAATCAAGATGTTCTTGCGTGGGTTCGCTATGAATTAAACACTCAATAGGTCTATCGAAATCACCTTGTGTCGTATTATATATATCAAGCCACGCAAACAGAGCCTCGTCTGATGGTGATGCAAAGTTATCTACGTTGTATCGTCTCACCAGATTGCAGGCATTCATAGCAACAAACTGATATATTTGTTCTTTTGTAATCTCGTTACCATTCACTTCAATACCCTCAATAAAGGTATTGCCTAGATTAAATTCAGGAATAGGCATGTCTACTATGCGACCGCTCTGCATAATTGCTGGCAGAACATGTCTCTCTAACGCATTGTGATGAAGCATTGTTTTTGAAACACCGACGACTTTGCCTGACAAATCAAGAGGCGTTGAGTTTATTCTCTCAAACATCTCTTCGTGTGTAACCTCAAAGATAATGTCATTCCACGCAAAACCCTTCGGTTTGATTTTCTTTTCCCAGTCTCCGTAACCCCAACCTGAGCCAGTCTTGAAGCCACCCCATGCATGATTGTGTGGTGAAACTGACCAAGGTTGAACATCTTCGTCAGACCGATTGTGTATGTCGCCCATATAATGACCGTGTCTGATACCAAACTCTTCGGTCGTATCCATGTAGATTTTGCCATAGATTTGTGACTTCTCAATCGCACCACCAAATATCTTATCACTTCTGTCGTCTACAGTTGTTGTGATAGGAAATCTGTTGTTGTGTCTCACAAACTCACGAAAGTAACTGTCGATTGTTTTCCAGTGTTCGCTTTGCTTCTGCTCAGGAGTATCAAACATATCTTCGGGAGGAATTGCAATACCAACACCAAGTTCTAGCATCGCAAACTGAATAGCAAGCACATCTGTCGTATTACTCAATAGATGAATTACAGAGTATTCGTTTTTGTTAAAACCCCACTCTACAAGAGCATTCTTTGCTTTATTGATTTCTTTCATAAAGTCATCATAGCGCATGCCTGATGGCATGTGATGAAAGTCTTCATGTATAATGCTACGATTTAATGTGTTTTGCATGTATCTTACATCCTATAAATTCATTGTAATACATATCGTTCAAAAGAACATCGTGTTCGAACTGTAATTTAGCCTCGTAATAAGAGCATTCACCCTTCGTCTGGCACAAGCGTAGTATCTCACGCTCGAATGTTACACCGTCTTCAATCAGAGTTTGCACAGCCTCAGACGAGCCGTAGTATTCGCGCCAGTTAGACTCGACACGCTTTCTGCGACTTCGCTTTTTGCCTTTGAGTGGTGGTAGTTTTCTTGCTGACCAGAAAAACTTCTTGCCGATATATCTCTTGCCGTTCTTGAGATTCGTCAAGCAGTAAACGAACCCTTGGTAACTTCCCAAGAGTTCGTCGTCTGGTTCAAAAGGCTTTCCTTGGTATGTCCACATACCATTATATATGTTTATATTATAGTGCTGTTCCGCACATAGGGCAATACTCTGGTTCTTCTTCGCTGTCTCTTACAAGACACTCAACCAGGCTATCGCACACATCGCATTCTATTTCGTATGTTTCATCCACTATGCAACTTCATCCCAGCCCCAGTCACCTTCCATACCATTCACGGAATATTCGGTAACTCGCTTCTCAAAGAAGTTGTCGTGGGATGCGCCGTTCAATACCCAGTCAAGCCACGGTAGTGGATTGTCTTTGACACCGAACTTTGGTTTCATGCCAAGTTGTAGAAGTCTGCGGTCTGCGATGTGACGGATGTATTGTCTTACGTCTTCTTCTGACAGACCTTCCATCTCCATACCATCAAATGCAAGTTTGATGAATCGGTCTTCTAGTTTGACAACATCTTTTGCCATCTGATAGATTTTAGACTTCAGTTCATCATTGACGATGCGTGGTTTCTCTTCACAGAACTCACGAAACAGTTTCGCATTACCTTGCACATGCAGAGTCTCGTCACGAATAGACCACTCAACGATTGTGCCCATACCCTTCATCTTACCGAAGCGTTGGAAGTTCAACAGCATCACAAACGATGCGAATACTGACAGACCCTCGTTGAAGACGGACTGTGCGAGAGACAATGCGAGACCAGTATGACTATTGATGTCACCTTGTTTCATGAAGTCAATCTTGTCTGCCATCTCTTTGTATTCGAGAAACATGTGAAAGTCTTCGTCAGGCAGACCGAGCGTATCATTCAACAATGCATATGCACGTTGATGAGTTGCTTCACGACCGGCAAACGATGACAGCATGTTGCGGACTTCATTGTTCTTGAACTTTGGAATCAGTAGTTCATGGTAGTTCTCACCAACCTGAACATCAGACTGTGTAAACAGACGCAAGACTTGAGTGATGAAGTTCTTCTCTACATCAGTCAGTTTAGTCTTCCAGTCTTGAACGTCCTCAGACAGTTCCGCTTCGTCTTCTGTCCAATGAATTTCTTCGTGTTTCTTTGATAGTTCCACAGCCCATGGGTGGGCAAACGGTTTATATGTTGTGCTAAAATCTAGTAGTGACATTGTTTCTCCTCTAACCTTCGCAGGCTCTACATTCGTCGTCTTCTTGTGTTTCTAATGGTTTGTTAAAGTATTCCATAAGTTCATCATAACCCCCAATGTATTCACCTTCGATGTAAATTTGTGGGACTGTTTTAACTTCTCGACCTGTCACTTCACGGGCAGTCTTGCCAATTTCTTTTAGGTCGATGTAATCAAAAGGAATGCCACGCAAGCGAAGTTCTTCCTTTGCCATAGAACAGAATGGACAATCTGACTTGCCATATACAATGGTTCGCATATCACCCGCAAGTGCAACACGCTCTACCTTCTCAGAGACATTCTCTGCGCGTTGTTTGGCTTCGGTGCGTAGATAGTATAGACCTTTAAGTCCTTGCGTCCAGGCGCTAAGATGGACGCCATTGACATATGATTTTTTCGCTCCCGCAGGAAAGAACAGATTGACAGATTGACCTTGACAGATGAACTCTTGACGCTCTGCGGCGTGTTGAACAACCCAGTTCTGGTCAAGTTCATCTGCTGTCTTGTATATAGCCTTTTCGCCTTCTGTAAGAAACGGAAGATGCTGAACAGAACCCTTTTTAGTAATAATAGATGTCCAGTTAGAATCGTTGTTCTCACCCTTCTCTGTCAACAGTTCGTCGAGATACTTGTTCTTCACAAGAAACGAACCAGCACGAGTTCTGTGAGTATATGCATTTGCCTTCAATGGTTCGATAGAAGGACTTGTTGATAGAATTATTCCACTAGAGGCGTTCGGTGCGATGGCGAGCAAGTGCGAGTTACGCCGTCCGCTGCCAACACCGTCAGGATACTCGCCACGCTCTTCGGAAAGGAGTTCAGTTTCTGCAACTGCTTCTGACTTAATTCTATCGAACACGGTCTTGTTGATTTCTCTTGCGGCTTCGGACTCCCATGCAACTCCGTGTTTTTGGAGGAGGCTGTGGAATCCCATTGCTCCGAGTCCGATTGAGCGTTCTCGCTCTGCACTATATTTTGCTCTTGTGATTGTGTCTGGTGCTTCGTCGATAAAGAACTGCAAGACATTATCAAGCATCCGCACAAGGTCACGAACAATAGTCGTATCTTTCCATTCATCATAGTATTCCAAGTTCAGTGAGGACAAACAACAGACAGCAGTTCTGTCTGCACTTGTCGGTAGGTGAATCTCATTACAGAGATTAGACCCGTTAATCTTTAGACCTAAGTCTTTTAGGGGTTGCGGTAACGCATTGTTTGCTGTGTCGATAAAGTTAAGATACGGTTCGCCAGTCCGAAAACGAATCTCAAGAATACGTTCCCATAACTTACGAGCATTGACAGTATCTTTTACACTATCGTCTTTGGGGTCACGCAAGTCGAAGTCTTTGTTCTCGACTACACACTGCATGAACTCATCGCTGATATTTATAGCATTGTGTAAGTTGAGAGCCTTGCGTTGAACATCACCAGTAGGAATACGCATGTTCATGAACTCTACGATATCAGGATGTGAGATATCCATGTATGCGGCATATGAACCCTTGCGTGTCTTGCCTTGACGATATGCAATCATGTCTGCATCTACTGTATGTAGAAATGGCATTGGTCCAGGCGCGATGTCTGAAACAGTTCGCACATCTGACCAGTGACCACCAACGCCACCACCATAGACTGATAACCAACGTAACTCAGACGAGTGACTAATCAAACCTTCGAGTGTGTCAGGCACATATGTGAGAAAGCAAGAGATAGGCATCCCTTTGTCTTTCTTCTCACCATTGGGAGCATTTGACAATACAGGAGAGGCAAACATGAACCACTTGTTAGACACATAGTCATAGAGACGCTGTGCAAGGTCGTCGTCAATCTCTTCTCTATACTTACTCCACGCTAGTGATGCTCTTGCGAAACCTTCTTGTGGACTCTTCTCATAATCATTCAGGTAAAAATCTTTCAGCATCCCTACAGCGTATTCAGCAAGTAGAGAGTCTTTCTTCTTATCAATTTTAACGGACATTTGGGTTCCTAAAGGCAGATGGTTTCACTAGGGGATAGTTATATCTATACCCATTACAATTTTCATATTGTCTTATTATAGCCCAAATTGAGCCAAAAGTCAACTATTTTATTGAATAGTTTCGCCGCGTTTACGATGACCGTTCCAAGCAACAAAACCACCAATTCTCAATGCCCAGTATGCGAGATTGTTGAGAAGATGAAAGCCATTCTGTTCGATATTAATATCACGGAACAGTTGGTCGGCTTCTTTCTGTGTCATAGGTTCTGATGTTGACTTCTTACCCTTCTTGAGTAAGACTGTATATTTGTATGCATAGTCGTGAACCAGACCACCGACAAGCAATACACCAGTTGGTGACAACCACGATGCTAGGAACTTGGGAACTGATGCGCCATCAAATACGAAACCTTTTGGTACGACATAGTTCTCGCCATTCACAGAGAACTGCCAGTCTTTGGCGATTTCCCATGTGCGTGTTCCCATTAGCCACAACCAGATAGCACCCCAGAAACCTTTGCCTGCTGTAGGGATAGCAATAGGTTTCATGTGCGGCATCTCTTTGAACTTCAATCCCACCAAAGGCTCGTCTTGGTCAACACCAAATAAGTTTGCGATGTATCCAGCGATAACCAGAATACCAAACACAGTGAACTGCCACCATGTAATAAGTTGTTCGATAACAAAATCCATATTATTTCTCCGTGATTTCTTCTTTAGGTTCTTCTTTTTTGCCAGTGATGGCAGATTCGTAATAGACGATAATTTCTTTTTGTTGTTCCAGATATCGGCGTGTCTCAGCAACATTCAATGCGAGTGTCTCATATGAACGAACACTCATGGCATAGAACACCCATGGTTCGCCTTCTTCTTTGGTAAATCTCTCTAGAAACTCATCGAAATTCTCTTGTGTCACAACATAGAATGTCGGGTCACCAAGTGTTACAGGCTTAGGATTACCCTGCAATGGAATTTTTCGCTCGACAATTTGACTTTGCACGACCACTCTGTCCTCGCCGGGTCGAAACATGGCACAACCACTAATCGTTAGTGATAGCAGTAAGAGACTCGATGTCGTCAAAAACTTGTTTCGTAGCATTGTTTATCCTCCCTTCTATTAGTCCAGGCTTTCTCAAAGACAACTTAGTAAGATTGTGTTTCTGAAACTTGCTCAGAAGTTCGTCTTTGTATGCTTCTGCTTTTCGGAGGTTTGCTTGTAGTTCAAGATTGCTTTCTTCCATCTGATTAGCAAATGCGGTCACTTCTTCAAGCGCCTCAGCATTTGCTTTCGCAACGGTTTCTAACTTAGCATTGTTTTCTCGAAGGGTAGCGATGCGTTGTTGCATGTCTCGGTATTCATACCAAGCACCGAACAGAACTGCACCGACAATGCCTACAACTGCAAGCATCGCATATAATTTAAACATTAGTCTTCTTTCTTATAGAACGTCCATGCACCATATGCGATAGCGGCATATGCGGCAATCGAAGCAAATGGTTTGAATACTAAAAATACAACGCCAGCACCAATCAAGGCAATGCCGTCAAGTGATGTGCGTTCTTTAATTCTTGATGTGATAAAATCTAACATTTTAATCTCCTATTAACAGTTGCCTACACATGAGTCCCAAAGCATGGAATCACTCAAGATTTCAAGAGTTTCGCTCGTATAGATTGTGTATCCAATAGTCACGATTGATAGTAATCCTAAAACAATAATATATTTCATAACTTATCCTTTTGATTTTTCGATGCGTTCACGCATCTTCGCTTCACTCTTTTCACGATTGTCAATAAATCGTCTGAGGACTTTTTCTCTGTCCTTCTTTCTCTTTTTTATATATACAGGAACTATCTTCTCGGGATTATCACCTGCACCAGCTACGGCTGTAGTTCCCGTCATCTCTTCGTAAAAATGTGTCCAGGTCTTCATATATTATACCTCTTTAGAACAGTTATCATCTGATTGTTCATTTTTTCGTCAACATATCTGAAATGACAGAATACATTGTGATTACTCTTTCTTGTCTTATACACATATGTATAATATCTTTCTTTTACAATCGGTTCGTGTGTCTTATCAACCAGAACATATTTAACATTTGTTTTAAGTGCCCAAGTCATTATTGCAGGTAAATTTCGTCGAGCAATAGCACCATTAATGTAAATTGCATCGACCTCGACATCTGCTGAACTTGCTATACTACCGTTCTCAATATACTCTTTAAAAGACTTTCTTTGAATATCTTCGTCCCAAACATCACACTCGATATCAATTAAGTCACCAAAGCCATCATGTGAGCCAATACAAAGAATATTTTTTACTGTGTCAAATTCTGGTAATTCAGTTTTGAACGCTTGTATTGTCTCTTCGGTCTTACCCGTGAGATTCCACGTCATTTTACGATTTCACCTGTTGTAAAATATACCCATTGTTTAGAGTTCTCGTGAACACCTTTGTAGACATCAATACCAAAAACTTCTGTAATTGGTTCAGCATCAGTTTCAAGCACACGAATCTTGTCGTCTTTAAAAACAACCTCTTCACACTCTGTTGTTAATGTATCATACTTCATGCGATATATTCCAGGAGATAATTTTTTATCTTCTAGCATGAACCACTGCGTATCCTCGGCTAGAACATCGAGAATGTCGATTCCTGTTTCGGCATGAATTTTCTCAAGATTTTTATTTGATAGTTCTCCATGCTCTCGTATGAGCGCCAGAGCCGCACCATAACGAGCGACTACCGATTGACCACCAGGAGCAAGAGCCATGATGCGTTTTACATTATACACCAGTCTAAGAAACGATGTATAATGTTCAGCATATGCTTTACGATTTTCTGTTGTGTTTAGTTTGAACTCTTTGTTCTTCTTACCATTCTCATCGATGATACCTGCTTTGAAAGCACCAGTATCTTTGAAAGGTGTCACTAGAACTTTTAGAAAGCGAATTGTGTAGACCAAGTCTGCGGCGGATTTAAGAATTCCCATTTTAAATTTTCCTCAGTGCTTCCACTACAACTTCATCCATTTCAATATTAGTGTAGTCAGTGTTTTTAATTGCTTTCAATTTAATTAAGTATGGTTTTAGTATATTCCATTGGTCTAAATCAATTTTCAATTCTAGTATATTTAGCCCAGCATCATGTCCAAACACATTAAAAATAACAATTAAGTGGTTAACCATAAGCCGCTCAGAAACCACTCCAGTCTCAAGATATCGATTGACAAGTCGTTTGACATACTTAAATCTTTTTAAGTCATCAAAGAACTCTTCACTATCAATGCACTTGGGATTGTAGTAGTTTTGAGCGGCGTATAAAACTAAGTTTTTTTCGGTGAGTTGCATAATGAGTCCAAATAGAAGTTGCCCTCTATCTAGTCTTTTAACAAACCTGCCATTTTCTCAATAAGTGTTGACTTTTTCTTTTTGACATCAAGTTTAACACCATACTGTTCACCAAGTGCTTCGAGTTCAACTTTAGTCATATCATCAAGAGACTTATCACCAATAGGTGCCTCTGTTAATGTCTGAACACTAGCAGGTTCTTGAACTTGTTCTACAATTGGCTCAAGACCAAAGAACTCATCAATCTGTTGTTGTGTGAATCTGCCTGACGCATACAACTCGTTTGTCGCTGGGTCAACCCAACCACGAGTTGTAGGAACAGCATTACCACACCAAGCCGGGGGTTTGATAGCCATATTATTTACCTAATCTTTCGTTATCTTTGCGAATTGCATTAACATATGCTTCCATCTGACCTTTTGCTGGAGCCTCTGTTGATTTCACAACATTAGTATCACCAGCGGCGTTGTCTTGAGAACGCTTGCCTGATTTTGCTTTTGTTGCTTTGCCAGCTTCAGTAGTCTTCTTGACACCATCTTCATAGTTGTCTTCGATTTTCTTGTCAGACTTAGAGTGAGCCATTGCGAACTGCTTAGACTTCTCGGACTCTTTGTCCATGATGTCTTCTGGCTCAGTAGCATTTGCTTTCTGTGCTTTTGCAGCCGACTCAATCATGCCAAGCAACTCTTCAGCCGCTTCACCGATTTTAGAAATCTCGGCTTTCTTCTCACCAGAATTACCTACAGGCTTGTCTTTACTCATGGCTTTACCAATCGCTTTACGGCGTTTGTGCAAGAACTTGTCAGATGAATCAACATCACCATCGTTGTCGATGTCTTTGTCTTTACGGTCTTTGAACTTCTTCTTGGCAGCCTTTGGGTCTACCTTGTCGATGCCTTCACCGTCATCTTCGTCATCGTTAGATGCGTCTTCTTTTTTGGTTGCCATCATCTTGTCATGGTTAGCAATTGCATACTTGTCTGCGTCTGCTTTATTGTCAAACTCTTTTGCAACACTACCGTCTGCATTGTATACACAGAACTTACCATCTTTTTCTTTAACATGGTCTGTAGGATCCATTTTTTCTTGAAGACTATCTTCGTCTGTCTCTACTGATTCAGCAGGGACAACTTTAACGCCCGACATAAACTTTTTGTCGTTTGTAAATCTGTTAGCGATACGCATCTTTTTGAAAGCCTTGGCAATAGCCTCTTTCTCAGAACGCGCTCTGATGGTAGCACCACCTTCGCCTTTAATGTTTACTTGAAATAATTCTGTTCCCTCTTCGAGAACTTCTACTACGGGATTAACAACGGAACTCCATGCTTCACCCATTTTCTTAATATCTTGCTTATTCATTGGTTTCTCCGTTACATCCACATATACTTGACGAATGCGGCAATCACTGCCGCTCCGAGCATATAGACGACCTTGTTAATGATTGAGACAGTGTGAGCGTTATCGTCCACCTTCTTCTCGATATGGTCTAACTTCTGTGAGAACTTGTTCATTCTCTCAAAGTTGTTCTGATTGTTTTTTTCTATAGAAATGAGTTTCTCCTCGGCACGAGCAATAGCAATCATTGCGTCGGCAAGTTTATCTATTTTACCCTCGATGCGGTCTAGTCGTTGTGCTTGTGTCTCAGCCATTTTAGTTCCCATTAAACTATAGTTTTATTTATAAGAATTTTATTCTTTATTCTGTATTTTTCTATCTTAAACGTCCATTCATCTATCAAATAATCATCTAATTCAAGATATTTTATTATCCTATTAAGTGCGAAGTCACTCCGAACTCTGCTTCTATGAAACAATTCACACGGGTCAATTTCAATATAGTCATGTCCGCTCGGAATCATATCCTTATATAGTGTCGTCAGTTCTTGACAAGACTTCCAAGGTTGACCCCAAAACTTCTTCATATCAAATCCATTCTGAACTAACCATTGACCATCTTTATTATTCGGTCCTGGTTTGACTTTTGTTTTCACAAGTCGGTCAATATATTTGACACTGCTCTCTTCTTTTGGCTGAAGTAAGATTGTCTTTGTCTTACTCCAGTTACTCCAGAGATAGTCTCGATAATACTCTTTATGAACATGAAAACCGTAACCGTGGTCTAATCGTATGTTCCAAAGAGTGTCATCCCAGTCTCTAGCCGATACGGGTTGACTACCATCGATATATCTTTGAGACAGTTCATCGTCTCTTTCGAAATGCCATCTCTCGATAGTCTCATCATAATCTACATTCTTTGTAACAATATCTTTATGTGCTGTAAGAATGCTTCCTAGAAACTCACCACCACCGCCACCGCGATAGAGAATATTAATCAATTTGCTCATGTATCTTCAAAACTAAATCACCGAACCCTTTATGTATTCGATGATATTCCATTGCTTTTATTTCATATACAACGCCGTGTTTCATAATGACAGGTTCTTCGTTGTCTTTCTGTAACTTCCATCCGTTACCTTCAATGACAACTATCTGTCTATCATTATAATCACGATGCCATATCAAATCTAATTCATCAACATCACTCGAAAATACTCTTGTATTGCCCGAGTCAGTATAAGGGTTTACCAAAAGAAGGAACCTCCTCCTGATAAACCAAGTTGTTTCGCATAGCGAGGCAATCTACATGCCCAGTATGATGCCTTTGTTTTGTCGTTTCGTGTGTCACACTTATGACGAGCCGCAAATGATTTACGAGCCGCTGGGTCATTGAGTTTAACCTTCAGACCTGTCGTGTCGCCCCAAGTAACTTTCTTGATGTTACCAGTGCTAGGGTCTTTGACATACACATAGTATTTCTTTGGACCACCCTTTTTGGGTTTATTCAGTTCTGGTTGTTTCTCTTCTTCAAAGATGCAATCAAGCGCCACATTCTCTCCGCGCCATTGAGCGAACTCACCAAGGTCAGACTCCATGATGTCAACATCTGCTTCGTCAAGTTCTAACTCACCAGCATAATATTTCTCTCTTGCTTCGCGGAAGTATTCGAAGTATCTCTCTGACCCAACACGATAAATGTTGTTCTCAATAAGAGACGAACAAGTGCCGCAACACTCGTCCGTTCCGCAGTTTGTGTGTTCTGTAAATCTTTTCATTAGTCGTTATCCACCAATATCATTGTGAAGTCAGCAGAAACAGTTGCGTTGTTCGAACCTTCTACTCTCAAATCAATATCGGTCTTCTCTGTAAGTTTTAAGGGAACTGGAAACTCCAGCGTTTGATTGCTTTGGTTCAAAGAAATTGTTGTTTGAACACGGAATGCACCACCAAAAGGT